>Ga0209945_1000036_pt1 | contig 43770 bp, 43 predicted proteins | sample SalPonR2_A_D2_MG_FD_185703 | JGI IMG/M metagenome (GOLD analysis project Ga0209945, IMG submission 185703) | Salt pond soil microbial communities from South San Francisco under conditions of wetland restoration - Salt Pond MetaG R2_A_D2_MG... ...
GCGGTGACGGCCGTCGACGAGCCGACGGAAGCGAACGTCGTCGCGCACGCGAGCGAGCACGGCGTCCCCCCCGAGACGGCCAGAGAGATACTGACGCGGCTCGCGCGCCGGGGAGAACTCTCCGAGTCGGCCGGCCGCTACCGAGCGCTGTAGCCCGCCCGAACCAGTAGCCGGTGGCCCCGCCCTGACAAAGCACTTATACGGCCGTTGTAACGGATCGCGTATGGACACGCGAACTGCCCTCCTGGCGGCCGCCGCCGCGCTCCTACTCGCGGGCGCGGTCGGCGCCGTCGCCGCGCCGGACGCGATCGTCGACCCGCGCGAGGTCAACGAGCGGTCCGGCGACGTCCGCATCGTCGACACGGTCGTCTCGCCGGGCGAGGTGCGCGGCGAGACCGCGACGCTCCGGCTCGGCGTCGACCTCCGACACCGGGGCCCGGCCGTGGAGAACGTCACGGTCCGTCACCGCGCCATCGGCGTCGACTCCGGACTGCTCGTCGACGAGACGACGGTCGACGCCGGCACCGTCGACGGCGGCGGCGAACGCACCGTAAACGGCACCGTCGACGTGGAGCGCGCCGGCGGCTACCGGATCGAGACGGTCGTCTTCGCCGACGGCGAGCGCCGCGCGGTCCAGACGACCCGCGTCGGCGGCGTCGAGGCGCTCACCCCCGACTACGCCGACTCCCGCGTCGGCTTCACGGAGAGCAGCGTCTGGCCGACCGTCGCGGTCAGCGTGCGCGAGGCGGACAACGAGACGGCGACGCTGTCGGTGTCGCTGTCGGTGACGAACCGCGGCGACGACGCCTCGGAGTCGCTCGACCTCCGCGTCCTCGTTCGGCAGGCGGAGTCGAACGTCATCGCGGACGAGGCGAGCGCCACCGTCAGCGAGGTCCGGCCCGGCCGGACCGACACCGTGACGACGACCGTCGAGGTGCCCGCGGACTACAACTACTACGTCGACGCCGCGCTGTGGAGCGACGACGTCCTCATCGACGAGACGCAGGGCGTCGCCAACCTGAACCCCCGCGAGACGATCAGCGCGGACGAGACGGTCGAGGAAGTCGAGTTCGCCGTCGAGGATTTCAGCCGAGACGAGGGCGCCGTCGACGACGGCGCCGACGACGCCGGCGCGGACGGCGCGGGACGCACCGGAGACGGAACGCCCGGCTTCGGCCCCGTCGTCGCGCTCGTCGCGCTCGTCGGCGCGGCGCTCGCGGCACGGAGGCGGCGATGACGGACGACCCCGACCGAGCGGAGTCGCACCGCGAGGACGACACCACCGACGAACCCACCACACCCACCGAACACATGAGCGACACCGACATCGACGACGCCGGCGGTCACACGCCGAGTTCGACCGACGCCGGCCGTGACGCGACCGAATCAGCCAACGCGAGCGACGGCCGGTTTCGGCCCCTCTCGACCGACCGCCTCCGCGGTATCATCGACCGAGTGGGGCTGGTGGCGCTGCTGCTGCTCGCGCTGATCGCCGGCTGGGGGTTCTACACGCAAGCGGGCCGGGCGATTCGCACGTGGCTCGACCCGGCGTACCAACCCATCGCGCTCGCGGCGTTCAACCTCGTCGTGCTGCTCGTCGCGCTCGCCGGCGTCGCCCACCAGCTCTACCGGATCCGCCGGAGCGAACGGGGCGGCGACGCGTAGCTACTCGTCCGGGAGGTCGTCGGTGCTGGCCGGGATCTGTTCGACCTGCCCGGCGAGCGTCGCCGCGTCGCCCGCGACCGTCGAGGCGTCGACGCCCGCCTCGCCCGCGACGAGCCTGACGTGTGCGGCCAAGAGCGCGAGCGCCCGAAGCCCCTCGCCGTCCGCGTCGCCGTGGCTCCGTTGTGCGAACGTGGTGTCGACCTCGCCGTCGCGGACGACGCCGACGTGGAGCGCCTCGATGTCCTCGCCGTCGAGCAGCGCTCGGGCGCGGTCGATCTCCGCGGCGAACGCGTCGTCGCCCGAGCCGTCGGTCGTCGATTCGTCTGCGGGGGCCTCGTCGTCGCTCATACACTCGCGTACGGAAAGCGGGGAGAAAAACGCGGCGCCCCTGCGGGCGCGGTTTCGGCGGTTACTCGTCCGGGCGCGGCCGGGCGATGAACAGGGACTCTTCGAGGGTGAACGGGTCGTACACCGACTGGTGACAGACGCAGTAGGTCCCGTTCTCGGCGTCGTACCGGGCCGACTCCTCCAGCACCTTGTAGTCGGGGATACAACAGAAGTGCGTACAGACGTTGAGGTACGCGATGAACCCCTGATCGGTGGAGGCCTCGAGCCACGGGTCGTCGGAGTTCTCGACGGCCTCCTCGATCCGGGGCGAGCGGATGACGATCGCGTTCAGCGTGGTGTCGGAGTCCTGCGACCGCCACGTGACCGACGCCGGCTTCCCGACGCCGTCGTCGCCGATGCCGTTGCCCCACTCGTCGTAGTCGTCGAAGTCGTCGACGTGTATCTGGTCGCCGGCCTCGTACGTCTCGTCTTGCCAGTCGTACTTGCCGGGGGCCGCGCGGAACAGGTTATCCGACTCGAAGGCCGGGGAGATGTTCTCCTGTGACTCGACGCCGCAGTACTGGAACCACGCGCCGGAGTAGGTCTTGCCGCCGATCTCTTCTTGTGCGACCTGGATCTCCTGTCCTTCCTGCGTGATGGTCTGCGTTTCGGGCCAGATCCCGCGGATAAACCCGTCGTCTGTGACTTCGATCGGGATCTGCGGGAGACCGCGCGGCGCCGGACCGCCCGTCTTGGCGATGGACATCGCGACGGTCGACCCGCCGCCGACACCGCCGGAGGTCGTCAGCGTGTTCACCGTCGCCGACCCCATCGCGCCGACCCCCGCGAGGGCCGCGCCGCCGACGACGCCCTTCACGAAGCGGCGCCGACCGGACTCGGCCGGATACTTGTCGGACTCACTCATACACGCCGTTCGGGTTGGCCCGGTAAAAAGGGTGACGAACCCTCCAGCGGCGCGGGAACCATCGGTCGACGGGCGGTTCGAGCGCTGACCGCGTCCGGCGCGCCAGTAGCGAACGATCGATCGAGAGGTTTACTCGAAACTGAGGCAAACGTTCGTTCGGACACCGCCTTTAACCCGCCCGGTCGGCTGTAACTGTGGTATGGTGTTGCACAACCGAGACGTGCGGACAGACGTGCGAGAGCTCGGCGCGCTCGTGGGAGACGTCCTCGCTGCACAGGCCTCCACCGACGCGTACGAGACGGTCGAGGACCTCCGCAACGCGGCGATCGGCTACCGACGCGGCGACGCGACGAGCCGAGACGATCTTCACGAGTCCGTCGAGACGCTGTCGACGGACCGCGAGGAGATCGTCGCTCGCGCGTTCACGACCTACTTCGAACTCATCAACTTGGCCGAAGAGCGCGAGCGAGTCCGCGCCATCCGGGACGCCGACGAGGACGGCGCGCTCCACGACTCGTTCGACGCCACGATAAGCGAGTTCGCCGACGCCGGGGTCGAGGCCGACGAGCTGCGAGAGCTGCTCGCCGACGTCCTCATCGAGCCGACGTTCACCGCCCACCCCACCGAGGCCCGACGAGCCACGGTGAAAGCGAAGCTCCGGTCGATCGGGAACCACCTGGAGGCGCTCGACGAGCGCAACCTCACGGCGCGCGAGCGCAACGCGATCTGGCGCGACGTCACCGCCGAGGTGACGAGCCTCTGGGGCACGCGACAGGTGCGCCAGCGCAGCCCGGAGCCGGAAGACGAGGCGCGAAACGTCCAGTGGTACTTGGAGAACACGCTCTTCGACGTGGTGGGCGACGCCTACGAGGAGTTCGAGGAGACCATCTCACAGGAGTACGACGACGTCGAGTGCCCGAAGCTCTTCGAGTTCCGCTCGTGGGCCGGCTCCGACCGCGACGGCAACCCGTTCGTCACGCCCGAAGTCACCGACGAGACGCTGTCGAGACAGCGGGAGGTCGCCGTCGAGAAGTACCGCGACCAGTGTAAGCGGCTCTCTGCCGTGTTGAGCCAGGACGGCGATCGCTACGCGGTCGACGACCGGCTCGCCGACTCGCTGGCGTCGGACGCCGAGCGGTTCCCGACGGTCGTCGAGGAGGCGCGCGAGCGCTACCCGGACGAGCCGTACCGGCAGAAGCTCCGGCTGATGCGGGAGCGGCTCGACCGCGTCGACGACGTGCGACCCGGCGAGTACCCCGACGGCGACGCCTTCCTCGGGGACCTGAACGTGATCGCCGACTCGCTCGCGGCCGACGGGCAGGACGCGGTCCGCGAGTCGTTCGTCGAGCCCCTCCGGCGACAGGTCGACACGTTCGGGTTCACGCTCGCCTCGTTAGACCTCCGTGACCACCGCGAGAACCACACCGAGGCCGTCGCCGAGGCGGTCGCCACCGAGGGCGTCGACTACCGGGCGATGGACGAGGACGCCCGTCAGGAGTTCCTCACCGAGGCCATCCTCCAGACCGACCCCGTCATCGACGCCGACGATCCGGGAGCGGTCTCGGAGACCACCGAGCGAGTGTTGCGCCGGTTCGAGGAGTTCGCCGAGTGGCAAGACGAGTACGGCGCACAGGCCATCGACACCTACTGTATCTCGATGACGGAGGAGCCGAGCCACGTGCTCGAAGTCCTCTTCCTGGCCGATCAGGTCGGCGTCGTCTCGCTGCCGGACCACTGCGGGCTCGACGTCGTTCCCCTGTTAGAGACCGAGTCCGCGCTCAACGGTGCCGAGCGAATCCTCGGCGAGCTGTTCGACAACGAGGCGTACGCGACCGCGCTCTCGATCCGGGGCGAAGTCCAGGAAGTGATGCTCGGCTACTCCGACTCCAACAAGGAGAACGGCTTCCTCGCCGCGAACTGGGACCTCTACGAGAACCAGCGCCGGATCGCGCAGTTCTGCCGCGAAGAGGAGGTCACGCTGCGGCTGTTCCACGGGCGGGGCGGCTCCATCTCGCGGGGCGGCGGCCCGATGAACGAGGCGCTGCTCGCGCTCCCCAACGAGACGGTCACCGGCCAAGTGAAGTTCACCGAGCAGGGCGAAGCCATCGCCGAGAAGTACGCCAACCCGCGGATCGCCGAGCGGGAGCTGGAACAGATGCTCGACGCGCAGATTCGCGCTCGCCACGAGGCGAACGAGGAGCCGACCGAGGTCGTCCCCGAGGACTGGGTGGACGCGATGCGGACGATGGCGCCGGCCGCACGCGAAACGTACCGCGATCTGTTGAACACCGACGGGTTCGTCGATTACTTCGGCCAAGCGACGCCCATCTCCGTCGTCGAGGACCTCAACCTCGGCTCGCGACCCGCCTCGCGCTCCGGCGAGCGCACCGTCGAGGACCTGCGCGCGATTCCGTGGGTGTTCTCGTGGACCCAGACCCGGCTCATCCTGCCGGGCTGGTACTCGCTCCCGTCCGGCCTCGACGCCTACCTTGACGAGGTCGGCGAGGAGGAGGGCTTAGAGACGCTCAAAGAGATGTACGAGGAGTGGCCCTTCTTCCGGACCACCCTCGACAACGCCGCGCTGGCGCTGGCTCGCACCGAGCCCGAGATCGCCGCCGAGTACGCCGACCTCGCGGACGACGACCTCCGCGAGCGGTTCTTCCCCGAACTGATCGGCGAGTACGAGCGCGGGCGCGAACTGGTCTTAGAGATCAGCGGCCGCGACGACCTGATCCGACGCGAGTGGCTCGAAGAGAGCCTCGACCGCCGAAATCCCTACGTCGACCCGCTGAACCTGCTCCAGGCCGACCTGCTCGGTCGCACCCACCGAACCGACGCGGAGGAGCGAACGCTCAGGCTCACGGTCAACGGCATCGCCGCCGGGATGAAAAACACCGGATAAGCGGACTCTCGACGCGGTTAGCGGCTTTTTAATGTACCCATCGAGCGTTCCGGACCCGCGGCGACGATCGTGGCCCCTCCGACAGCGGCCACTACCGAAAATTCGTCCGATGAGAGATTTGGTATAGCGATATGCAGTGTATTGGCGGGCGACGGGGCACACCGCGAACGCGAGGCTACCGCTTCGTCGTACCCGAAAAGTGGGGGAGCCGCTCGGGAAAGCGGCGGCTCACGCGGAGAAGCGACGACTGAAAAGCGAACTGCGGATCTACGCGTACCGTTCGAGTTCCGGCCGGTCGAGGTCCTCGAAGACCTCGGTGGCGACCTCGGAGAGGAACGCCTCGCCCTCGTCGGAGAGTCGGCGACCCTCGCCGGCGGCGGTCGTCACGAGCCCGTCGTCTTCGAGCGCCTGCAGCGACGTGCGGATGAGGTTGCGGGAGCCGCCCTCGTGTTCGCCGGGACGGACGGAGTAGCGGTTCGAGCCGCGCTTCTTCGAGCCGTACTCGGTGGCGAGTCGCTCGATGCCGATCGGCTCGTTCTGGGCGACCTTCCGGAGGAGGCTCGCGGAGCGAACGTACCAGAAGTCTTCCTGTTCCGGCGGGAGCTCCTTGCCGGCGCCGCTCTTGGCGAACTCGACCCAGTCGGGCTCGTCGATTCGGTCTTCGAGTCGCGCGGCGACCGCCTCGATGAGGGCGTCGGCCGGCACGTCGTAGATGGTTACCATTGCAGTGATTTTCAGCCTAACGTCGTTTAAACCCATCGTATTCGAGAAGCGTCGTGTGACCGGTTTTCACGGGACAGCGGACTCACAGGAAGGGAACCCGCGGGAGAATCGACCGTCGATTCGCGACCGATAGACTACTCGACGTACTCGTACTTCCGCTCGTTCATCCGGCCCCACCCGGTGAAGACGAACTCCGCGTCCGGCTGGGTGAACTCCTCGATTTCGCGCTCGACGTCCATGTCGTACTCGTGAACGTCGTGGACGTCCTCGTACTCCTCCCACGTGAGGTCGTAGCGCTCGGCGAGTTGGGCGTCGATATCGAGGCCCTCGATCTCTTCGCGCCAGCCCTCACGGACCGTCTCGGCGTGGATCTCGGCCTGCGCGCCGGAGCCGTACGAGGCGACGAGCAGCGTGTCGTCGACGAGCGACCGGTCGCGGGCGATAGCGTCGCGCAGCGCGCTGATGCGGGCGATGTGGACGGAACTCGTGTACCAGTTGCCGACCTCACGCGAGAGGCCGAGCGTCGGCTCGACGGCGGTGTCGTACCACGTCTGGTACTGCTCCGTGGTCTTCAGCTCGTCCATGTAGTCGCTGATGGCCGCCTCGTACGCCTCGCGGTCGGCGAAGTCCGCCTCGCGGGGCTGGCGACCGATCTCCTCGGCCAGATCGTCTTCGTGCTCCGTGCCGCGGATGACGTGTCGGTACGCCAGCAGCGCCGCCTTCCGGACCATGCCGGGGAACGGGGTGTGGAACGGAGCGTACGCGAAGTCGTCGAGTTCGATATCGTCGGTGACGGACTCGTAGTCCTCCAAGGCCTCGCGCATCCGAGAGAGATACACCTGCACGGAGCGTTTCCCGTCGACGCTCGGGAACTGCTGGTTCGGCTTTAAGAAGTCCGTCTCGTCCTTCGAGCCGTAGCCCTGGTCCGTCGAGAGCGCGACGACGGACGGGTCCTCGTCGATGAGCATCGCGACGGCGCCGGCGCCCTGCGTCGCCTCGCCGGGGTCGCCGCGGGCGTAGAGCGCGGTGTCCGTCGTGATGACGAGCGCGGGGCGCCCGCGGTTCCGCCCGGCGCGGATCCAGTTGTAGGCGTCGTCGATGGCCTGCGTACCGGCGAGGCAGGCGAACTTGCGCTCGCCTTTGTTCGCGTGGGTGAAGTCGCCGTCGTACACCTGTTCGAGGCAGCCGGCGATGTACGTCGACACCGGCTTCGAGTGGTCGAACGCCGACTCGGTGGCGACGTCGATGCGGCCGATGTCCGCGGGTTCGAGCCCCTTGCGGTCCATCAGGCCCTTCGCGGCGTTGGCGCCCATCGTGACGATGTCCTCGTACACGTCCGGGAACGAGGAGTTGTTGAGTCCGAGTCCCTTCGTGTACTTTTCCGGGTCGTCGCCCTTCTCGGGCGCGAACGTGCCCGGCAAGTCGAGTTTGAGCTTTCCGGTCCAGATTTCGACGGCGTCGATGCCGACTTCGGTCATACACGGTCGTTCATCCGGCCGGCATATGGTTTTGTCGATGGGTGTTTACGTCGATTGTGGTACTACCGGCCGCTCACTCGAGCTCGGGGTCGAACTCGTAGCCGGTCGTCGTGAACGTTCCGCCGTCGCTCGCGATCCGGATCGTCCCAGGGGAGGAGGAGCCGAAAAGCGAACTGGCCACTGCGTCGAAGGTACTCCCACCCACGTCGACATCGCCTTGGGCCTCGAACGTGATGTCACCCGCGACCGCTCTGAAAAACCCCTGGTCTGCCGTGCTGACGGTGGCGCCAGCCGCGTCGATATCGCCGTCAGACCGTACCGTGACATCGCCTGCATCCGCGAAGAATCCCCCCGATGTGTCGAGCGTCGATCCCGCACCGAGCGAGACGTGGTCTCGGCCGGTCAGATCGATCGATCCCGCTTCGAGCGTGACACCGTCCTCGACGGTGATGCGATCGGCGTCGATAGACATGGAGCGGTCGACCGTCGCGTTGTCGAAAACGACCAAATGCCCCTCGACATCGCGCGGGAATACCAGGTCCCCGGCGGTGTAGGTTTCTTCGGCGTCGCCGTCGCCGTCGCGGTCGAGGTACGCGACCGCATCGGTCTCACGCACGTCGACAGTCTCCCGCGCGGTGTCGTCCTCGCTCGCAACCGTGAGTTCGGTCTCGCCCACGTCGGTCGGGAGCGTCTGCCAGCGCAGCGAAACGGTCCGACTCTCTCCGGGGTCGAGCGCGACCTCGGCCGAGTCGACCGTTTCTCCCCCGACGCGAAGTTCGACCGTCTTCGTTCCCCGCTCGTCGCCGACGTTCTCGACGGTGACATCGACGGTGACCGGGTCGCCCGCGTCGACCGTCGCGTCGACGCCGGCGATTTCGACATCGAACGCAGCCGGTTCGAGCGGGTCAAGCTGGAGGTCGACGGTCGTCGTCTCGTTTGCTGTGACGGAGGCGGTGGCTGTCGCGACACCGAACCCTGCCGCGGTCGCAGACACCTCGTAGCTGCCGGGTGAGAGACCGTCGACTCGGTAGCCGCCGTCGGCGGTCGTGGTCGCTTCGGTAACGCTTTGCGAGCCCTCGATGGTGACCGTGACTCCCGCAATCGGAGCGAGCGACCGGCGGAGGATAAAGGAGGCTCCAGAGCCCCTGAGCGTCGCAGTCTCGTCCCCTCTGACCGTACCCTCGATAGCGCCGGTTTCGGCCGGCTCGTCTGGCGCCTGCACCGTCCCCTCGTCGAGGATTGCTCCGGAGGGGAGATGGACCAGTTTGACGTCGGTGGTCGTCCCCGGCGAGAGCACATCCTCGAACTCGCGTTCGTCACCCAACGTGAACCGTTCGTCCGGGGGGCCGAGTCCGAGACGAGCGGTGGTGCCATCGGCGTCGATGACCACGGTGAGTTCACCGTTGGGGGCGGCGTCACCGCCCACGTGACGCAGCGTGAGGTCCGTTCCGTTGGCCTCGAAGTCGGCCGAGATCAGGGGTCTGTCGTCGGTTTCAACGTTGTCGACAACCGCGAGGCCGACCACGGTCGCAGTGACGAGAAACACCGCGACGAGGGTGACGACGCCGACGGTGTTCGACTGCGCACGGCTCTGAGTGGGGAACATCGGTGGGAACGGGGTCGCTACATCGCAGTAAACCGTCGTTGCGTATCAGTATTACGTGTGCGAATAAGAAGTGCCAAAATATTGTATAATTGATATTTTTATTCTTCGTGTGCTTCTTGAGTTATCGCGGGCGAACGCGCCCCAGTGAATTGAATTTGATTTTCCGGCGAGATCTCGACGGCGTTGATGCTGACTTCAGTCATACACATTTATCCATTTGACTGACATACAGTTTTGTCGATAGGGTTTTACGTCAATTATGGTACCCTGTTTCGATCAAATGCCTGCATATCGGATGAGGCTATGCGACAGTACACTCTTGGACCGTACCTCCCTGAATATTGTTACCAATTTGACTGCGACTGTCTAAGTAGATTGTTCCAGATACGTCAACGTTGTTACTAGTTGACGACCCGGGAAGCAGGTAAAAATCGTTACCGTTCTTCACGTTTCCACTTATTTGTGCATTTTCTCCGAGCACAATGTCACCCGATGCGTCGATGTTCACGCTGACGGCAGCATCATCTCCTATGAACACAGCACCGGGGTCTTTGATGTTCCTGCTAACGGCGACACCATCTTCAATGACAACAGTGTCCCCATTCGCGTTAATATTATTGCTGGGGCTGCTGGATATATATATAACACCAGGCTCTCCTTGAGCAGGAGGAGATGGTGGGACAGGACAATCGGTCCAGACGTTGTTACTGGTGCTGTCGTCATCGTCGCCACCACTCCCGCCGACTGCAGCGTTCGCATTTTGTTTTGGGTCGCTTGGTACTTCCTGTACCCCAACAGTATCGACAGTCAGGTTAGCAGTAGACGTGCTGAGCGTCAAGTTGTAGATGTTCGAGTCGTCGATACTAAGATTGTCACCTGTGTCCGTAACGCTATCATAAGCAGCGCTATCGGTTAGATCGGTTTTGCTCTCCCAGTCGCTCTCACTCAACCGCGTCGGGATCGTGACGGTGAGATTTTCGCCTTCAGGGAGCGTCTCAGTAATATTCTTTGCTGGCCGGAGTTCGATTGTCACTCGACCAGTCCCGCTTTTATATAACTCATTCTGGAGAGCCACAATCTGTACCTCTCCTTCAGAAGTAACAAGCTCTTGACCCTCGATTACTGCGAGTCCACCGCCTGAGTTGCTACCGTCGGCGTAAAGCACAGAGGCGTCGTACCATATCGGCGATTGGTCAATCTCGTGGTACCCCGGCTGATACTGGATAAATCGAGTGGGAATAGTGACTGTCCCCTCAGGTGTCCCGTTGCCGTTCGAGATAGTGATTGGGGGCGCCTCAACGGTCTGTATTGTCCCGGCTGGGTCTGGCGGATTTATGCCAAGGACTCTGGTCGAGTAGCTGGTACCCAACCGAACTGTCTCGTACTGATCGCGGTCTGTACTCCCAGCCCCGAGAATTCCTGCCCGAAGATCGATGAGATCGTTTTGGACCTCTCCAAAGTGCTGAAACTCGACCTGTCCGTTCTGCTGTGGGACCACCTGCACCTGATACAGCGAGAGCGCGGCGATCAGGAAGCCGAAGATGATCACGGTCCCGATCACGACCGACTGGCCCCGACGGTCGCGACTGAAGTTCATTGCCCGGTAGAGGGTCCGGGCGCGTATAAAAGCCTCCGCCCGGCGTCTCAGTCGCGATAACCGTGCGACTGTGCGCTCAGGCGTCGCCCGCGCCCCGCCGCGCCGTCAGCCACGCCGACGCGACGGCGACGGAACCGGCGAAGCCACCGAGCAGCACGGCCTGCGTCCAGTTGAAGCCGAGGAGCGTTCCGGCGACCGGCGTGACGATGAGGAACGTGACGACGAGCGCACCGACCGTCGAGGCGAGCGAGGGCGAACCACCGGCGTCGGTCATACCCGGATCTGCGGCCGTCGGGCGATAAGCCGGTCGATCGGTGCGACAGCGCAGCGCGGGCGGAATCGTCGACAACCCGTTTATAAATCGTATGCTGCGATATCAAATCGGCTTCGCGGCGCGCGCGCCGCCCGCCGACCGGTCCGTTTTTGCGCGCGGCGGCTGTCTCGGCGCGTATGGCGAAACAGCCGCACCTGCTGGTCGAGGAGGGCGACGTCCACGAGATCGCGATCATTCCGGGCGACCCCGGCCGCGTCGACCGCATCGCCGACCTGTGTGACGAGAGCGAACTCGTCGCGCAGAACCGCGAGTACAAGATCGTCAACGCGAGCTACGAGGGAACCGACCTCACCATCTGCTCGACCGGGATCGGCTGCCCGTCGGCCGCCATCGCAGTGGAGGAGCTGTCGCGCGTCGGCGTCGAGACGTTCCTCCGGTGTGGCACCTGCGGCGCGTTACAGGCCGACATGGAGGTCGGCGACATGGTGGTGGCGACGGGCGCGGCCAAAGAGGAGGGGACGAGCAAGCGCTACGAGTCGGCGAACTACCCCGCGGTCCCGGACTACGACGCGCTCACCGAGCTCGTCGGCGCCGCGGAGGACAACGGCGAGCAGATCCACGTCGGGCCGATCGTCTCGGACGACGCCTTCTACAACGAGAGCGACGCGTACGTCGACGACTGGAACGACGCGAACCTGCTGGCGATCGAGATGGAGGCCGCGACCGTCTTCTCGCTGGCGCGCCGCAAGGGGCTCCGCGCCGGCGCGATCTGCACCGTCGACGGCAACCTCGTCGCGGGCTCACAGAAGGGCGCGGACTCCGACGACGAGCTGCCGGAAAAGGCGAAAGACAACGTCGAACGTGCGATCTTGATCACGCTGAACGCGGTCACGGCCCTGTAAGCGGCGGTCGCAACTCGGGTAGTAGCCTTACTCTTCGGCGCGGAACTCCACCAGCGTCAGGTCCCGGTCGAGCGCGCAGGTGTCGTGGGGCGGCTCGCCGAGCACCTGGTCGATCACGCGCTCGTCGTCGAAGTCGGCGCCGTCGGGGACACAGTACCCGTGACTCGGGCACTCGGTGTGGGGGCACGGCCCCGCGAGCGACACCCTGCTGCCGGCGTACGCCTGCCTGGACGGGACGTTCGCGGGGACGGGCGCGGGTTCGACCTCGACCGCGCGGACGCCGGCGTCGTGGACGGCGCAGTCGAGCGTCTGCGCGTTCTCGCGGATTCCCGTCACGCGGTACCGCGTCCCCTCGGAGAGGTTGAGACACTGACTCCGGTAGGGACACCCCTCACAGTCGGGCGACTCTCCCTGATAGACGAACTCGCGGCCCGTGTCGGCGAGCCGCGTTCCGATGAGCGTGACCGTGGTCATAGACGGGGTGAGGCTCCGCGCCGCCGTAAGCCTCCCGCCTCGCGCGGAGCGCGTCGCAACGCGCCGCTCCGACCCTGTCGGGGCGCGGAGAGGGCAAGACACATCCGCGCGCCCCGGAAACGGAGACCAACGATGATCGCGACGCTGGCGCGGGACGCGAAGCGGGCGGCCGAGCGGGCGAACGAGCGACGCGTCCTCGTGTTCGCCGGCGACCGCGACCGCGGCTTCGACGCGGCCTACGACGCGATCGACGCCGTCATCGACGACGGAGCGGGCGACGCCGCCGACTCGCCCGCGGTGTCGGTCGTCTCCACGCGAGAGGGGTTCCGCTTCGAGGAACACCGCCCGCGGAGCGCCGACGACCTCCTCGGCCGCACCCGCGAGGTCGTCGTCGTCGACTGCCACGAGCAGTTCGTCCCGAACGCGCTCGGTCGGAGCGTCGGCGCGGTCGACGGCGGCGGGCTCCTCGTCCTGTTGACGCCCGACCTCGACGCGTGGCCCGGCGTTCGCGACCGATTCGACGACTCGCTCGCGGTGCCGCCGTTCGAAATCGACGACGTGACCGGCCGGTTCCGAGAGCGCTTCGTCGGGACCCTCCGGTCGCATCCGGGGATCGCTGTCGTCTCGCTCGGCGGAGCCGACGGGCGCCCGAGCGTGGAGCGCGACGGCGGCGTCGGCCGAGCGCCCGACGCGGAGGCGACGGGAACCGAGCCGGAGAGCGAACCGACGGCGGAGTCGCCGCCTCACCCCCCGAACGCGACGTTCCCGCCCGCGGCCTACGACGCGTGTCTCACGGGCGACCAGGTGCGGGCGGTGAGGGCCTTCGAGTCGCTCTCGACGCCGGGACACGCGGTCGTCGTCGAGGCTGATCGCGGGCGCGGCAAATCGAGCGCGGCGGGGCTCGCGGCCGGCTCGCTCGCGCTCGCCGGCAAGGACGTGGTAGTCACGGCGCCGGCGTTTCGTAACGCGGCCGAACTGTTCGCGCGCGCGTCGGAGCTGATCGGAGCGGGCGTCGACGCGGAGCGGCGCCGGATCGACGCGCCCGACGGCGGCTGCGTTCGGTACCTGCCGCCCGCCGCGGCCGCCGACCTGCCCGCGGACCCGGACGCGGTCGTCGTCGACGAGGCGGCGGCGCTCCCCGTGCGCCTGCTGGAGCGGTACCTCGACGCACCCGCCGTCGCGTTCTGTACGACGGTGCACGGCTACGAGGGCGCCGGTCGCGGGTTCGCGATCCGGTTTAAATCCCGGCTGCGCGACAGCCGGTTCGCGGTCCGGGAAGTCCGCCTCGACGAGCCGATCCGGTACGCCCGGAACGACCCGGTGGAGGCGTGGGCGTCGCGCGCGCTCTTACTCGACGCGCGGCCGGCGGTGGACGCGGCTGTCGCGGACAGCACGGTCGAGACGGCGACGTATCGGGCGCTCGCGCCGGACGACCTGCTCGCGGACGAGGCGCTGCTCCGCGAGGCGTTCGGGCTGCTCGTCGCCGCCCACTACCGCACCGAGCCGAACGACCTCGCGCGGCTGCTCGACGCGCCGAACCTCACCGCGAGAGCCCTCGTCGACGACGGGCGAGTGGTCGCGGTGGCCATGCTCGCTCGCGAGGGCGGCCTCGACGCCGACACTCGCCGGAAGATGTACGAGGGCGAGCGCGTCCGCGGCAACATGGTCCCGGACGTGCTCACGAGCCAGCTCCGCGACGAGGACGCGGCCGAGCCGCGCGGGCTCCGGACGGTCCGGATAGCGACCCACCACGCCTGCAGAGACGAGGGGTTCGGCTCGCGGCTGCTCGACGAGATACACGGGGAGTTCGGTCGGGGTCGAGGCGGCGAGGAGGCCGGCGCCGTCGACTACTTCTCCGTCGGGTACGGCGCCACCCCGCGCCTGCTCCGCTTCTGGCGGCGGGCCGGCTACCGGACGGTCCACCTCTCGACGTCGCGCAACGACGCCTCCGGCGAACACTCCGCGATCATGGTACGGCCCGTCGGCGAGGGGGCCGGCCGGGCGCTGCTCGACCGCAACGCGACCGCCTTCCGCGACCGCGAGCGCGACGGGCTCTCGGACGCCCACCGAGACGTGGACCCCGACGTGGTCGCCGGCGCGCTCCGCGCCTGCTCGGCCGAGGTGCCGATCGATCTCACCCGGCGGGAGTGGCGCTCGGTCGTCGGCGCGTCGTTCGGACCGGGGATGTACGACAGCGCGCCCGGCGCGTTCCGGGACCTCGCGCTCGCGGCGCTGATCGAGGGCGTTCCGGCGCTCGACGGGCGCGAGGCGCGCCTGCTCGTCCGGAAGGTGTTACAGGGCCGCCCGTGGGAGTCGGTCGCCGAGGAGCTCGGCTACGTCTCGACGGCCGCCTGTATGCGCGCGCTCGGCGACGCCTACGAGCCGCTCGTCGAGCGGTACGGGAGCGAGTTCGCCCGCCGCGAGCGGGAGCGGTTTCTCGGTGACTGAGCGGGATTTATAAGTGAGTCGCGCGGCCGGAGGTGCGCTTATAACCGGTTCGCGCGGCCGGGATCAACATCTATCGCGTCGACCGGACAGACGTCGACACAGAGCATACAGTCGATACACTGGTCCTCGTCGGCGGGGTTCGCTTTCCGCTCCGACTCGGGGTGGCCGGGCGTGTCGACCCACTCGAACACGTCGACCGGGCAATCCTCTAAGCACGCGCCGTCGGCGAGACAGATGTCGAAGTCGACCGCGACGTGCGTGCCGCGGATCCCCTGCTTTTCGGGCGGTTCGACCGGCCCCCAGACGGCGACGCCGTCCTCCTCGCCGACCTGTTCCCGGTTCTGTTCGAAGTTCGAGTCGATGGCCATCGTTGCCCTCGCTTCGCCGGTCGCGGGTTTAAACTCCCCGACGACGGGATTCGCTCGGTTAGAGGGCGGCCGCGAGGGCGTGGCCGGACGGACCGCGTTCGCCTACGGGTGCGCGTAGTACGCCAGCAGGTCCTCGGAGCCGTCCGGACCGTCGTCCTCGTCGGTCGCCTCTGGGTCGAACGCGTCGATGCGAGCGAAGCCGACGCGCTCGAACTGGACGACGGTGTCGGGCTCGACGTCGGCTATCGCGGGCTCGGCGTAGCCGACCACGTCGCCGGAGACCGTCCGGAGGCGGGTCGCGAGCCCCTCGTCGGCCGGCGCCCAGTGGACCACGTCCACGTCGCCGTCGCGGACCACGTCGATGTCGGCGTCGACGAAGACCAGTTCGTCGCCCTCGTCGCGAACGCAGCCGTACCCCTTGAGCCAGACGCGTTCGCCCTCGGGCGGACGGTCGGACGACTCGACGACGACCCGACCGGCGGGCACCTCCCGGTCGCCGCGGTCCGGGAAGTCGGGGTGGAGGGGCGGGTGGCCGGCCGCGGGCGCGGGCGCGTCGCCGTCGACGACCGGCAGTTCGACCGCCGGGTCGTCCTCGCGGTCGCGGACGAGGAAGAAGCGGTCGGCCTCGTCGTCGACGATGTCGCGGTTGTTCGCGTACACCGACGACATCGCCAGATCGACGTCGGAGGTGGACATCCCAAGCGCCGTCATCGAGTCGACGAGCGCCCGCCCCTGGATGCCGCGGCGGCGCATCGATCGGATGGTCGGCGCGCGCGGGTCGTCCCACCCCGTCAACTCGCCGTCGGCGATCAGTTCCTTGATCGTCGAGGTGGAGAGTTTCACGTCGTACTCGTCGACCTGGACGTGGCCCCAGTGGAGCACCTCGGGGTACTCCCAGTCGAAGTAGTCGTAGACGAAGCGCTGGCGCTTCGCGGAGTCCTGGAGGTCGATGCCGCGGATGATGTGGGTGACCCCGGTGAGGTGGTCGTCGACGCCGGACTGGAAGTCGAGCATGGGCCAGCAGCGGTAGTCCGCGGCCTCCGCGCGCGGGTGCGGCGTGTCGATCATCCGGAAGGCGACCCAGTCGCGCAGCGCGGGGTTCTTGTGTTCGATGTCGGTCTTCACGCGGAGGACCATCTCGCCGGAGTCGTACTCCCCGTCGACCATCGCGGCGAACTCCTCGTGGACCGTCTCGGCGTCCTTCTCGCGGTGCGGGCAGGGCTCGGCGTCGTTTTTCAGCGCGGAGAAGTCGTCGCCGGAACACGAGCAGGTGTACGCGCCGCCGAGGTCGATCAGGTCGCGGGCGTGGTCGTAGTACGTCTCCAGCCGGTCGGAGGCTTTCAGCACGCGGTCGGCCTCGAAGCCGAGGTACGCGATGTCCTCCAAGATGGCGTCGTACGCCTCCAGATCGGGGCGTTTCGTCTCCGGGTCGGTGTCGTCGAACCGGCAGATGAGCTCGCCGTCGTACCGCTCCTTGTACGTCCCGATGACGGCGGGCATGCGCGCGTGGCCGACGTGCCACGGGCCGTTCGGGTTCGGGGCGGCGCGCATCACGACCGCGCCGTCCTCGGCGTTCGGCAGCTCGGGGAGCACGTGCTCGTCCGCCTCGTCGTCGGCCTCCAGCGCCGCGAGGCGGTCGGGCGCGAGTTCGCCGAGCCGCTCGCGACGCTCGGCTTCGTCCATGTCGGCGACCCGGTTCACGACCGGGGCGACGACGCCGGGGATCTCGTCGCCGTGCGGTCGGAAGTCGGGGTTCTCGCCCATGAGCGGGCCCATGATGGCGCCCACGTCCGGGTCGTTGCCGTGTTTGAGCGCGTTAAACAGCGCGGCGGTCTCGGCGGCCGCCTCGGCGCGCTCGCGGAGTTCGTCGTCCATGCCGGTCGGTTGTCGGGGTCGGCTCAAAAACGCCGCGGAACGGCGGTCGCGGAGGCGACTCGCGGGGGCGCGAGCGCCGCGGGGCCGCGGGTAGGGGTATCGAAGCCGTGGCGCCGGACCCACGTAAATCGTCGAGACCGTTCACGCCGCGAGGACCGCCGCGTCGCCGTGAACGGTCGAGAGGCTTATTACCGCTCGATGCCGTAGTTGTGGGATCTGCTAGCAAGGCCATCCCCCGAGGCCGCCGTGCGCCGGCTCCGCCGGGTTGATATCGGGGCGAACCGTTGTGCGGCTATGGACACGGGAGCGACCGACGGCGGGGCGCGGCACACGAGGGGGTCGACGTGGTAGGACCGATAACCGAAGCGGAGCGCGACGCCGGCAACCGGCGAATAAAACTCGTTATTCTGCTCATCGTGGCGACGTCGCCGCCGCTCATCTCGCTCCAGTTCGACCCCTCCCCGCTCGAACTCCTCGCGGCGCTCGGCGCCGGGACGGCGCTGGGGCTCGTCGTCGTGTGGTACCTCAGTCGGTTGGGAACGGAGTTCGCCGGCAGTTCGCGCCGACCGGACCGGCGACAGTGATCGGAGCGTAACCGGCGGTCTCGGCGTCAGTCCTGTTCGATCCGCGAACTCGCGGACGCGCCCGACTCCGGAGCGGTGACCACCTCGCCGGCGCGGTCGCCGGTGATCGACCGGGACGACGACAGCGGCGAGATGCTCACTTCGCCCTCTATCACCGCGAGCCGGTCCGAGCCGGGGTCGTCGGCCACGTCGCCGCGGAGGAACTCCCGCCAGAAGCGGTCGCGGAGTTCCATGCCCATCTCGCCGCGCCGCTCGTTGACCGACCAGCCCTCGGGGACGTTCTCGGGTTCCGACGGCGCGTCGCCGGGGTGGAACTCGATGACGTCGAAGCCGCGCGCGGGTTCGGTCAGCCGGTAGGTGGGGTCGGCGGCCGTCTCGTCGCCGGCCGCGGGGACGTTGACGTTCAACACGTCGGCGCCGAAGGGGAGGACGAGGCCGTCGTCGCCGCGCTCCGAACGCTCGATCAGGTCGACCGCGACGCGCGCGGCGACCGCGAAGTCGCTGGCGTCCAGCGTCGGCGGGACGGGGAGGTTACCGCGGTCGTACAGCGACACCGCGATCGCCGGCGTCCCGAGGAACGACGCCTCCATCGCGGCGCCGACCGTGCCGGACTGCCCGAGGATGTGCGCGCCGATGTTCGGGCCGTGGTTACAGCCGGAGACGACCACGTCTGGGTCGAGGCCGAGCGCCACCTCCGCAACGGCGACGCAGTCGGCGGGCGTGCCCTCGACCGCGTAGCCCGCGTCGGTCTCCGTGTACTCGACGGTCGTGTCCCACCACGAGCGCGCGCCGCCGACACCGGACTGGTTGCTCTTGGGGGCGACCACCGTCACGTCGTACTCGCGACCGAGCGCGTCGGCCAGCGCCCGGATCCCGACGGCGTCGATGCCGTCATCGTTGGTGAGGAGGATCTCCGTCGTCATGGTCGACACTGCGAGCGGACGGGAGAAAACGTCGCCGGTCGCAGACGAGCGACGGTCGCGGCGAAAAACGGGGGTCGCGACGAAAAACGGGGGTCGCGGGCGTCGTCCGGGTGGTACTCGCGGGTGGTCAGCCGGAGGGCGGGGCCGCGGGGAGCGGGGCGACCGAACCGCTCAGTCGGCCGAGACGGGCGGGGCGGACCGCGCCAACTCCAGCACCTCGTCGAAGAAGCCGAGGGAGTCGTGCGGGCCGGGGTTCGCTTCGGGGTGGTACTGGCGGGTGATAACGTCGAGTTCGGCGCTGTCGAGGCCCTCGACGGTGTCGTCGTTGACGTTCACCTGCGTCACTTCGAGCGGGCCGGTGTCGGCGACGGTGTAGCCGTGGTTCTGCGTCGTCATCACGACCTGCCCGCTGCGGAGGTCCTTGACCGGTTGGTTGACGCCGCGATGGCCGAACATCATCTTCTCGGTCGACCCGCCGAGCGCGCTCGTGATGACCTGCTGGCCGAGACAGATGCCGGCCATCGGCAGGTCGCCGGCGAAGGCGTCGACGACGGCCTGCGCCGCGACGAAGTTCTCCGGGTCGCCGGGGCCGTTCGAGACGAAGAGGATGTCGGGATCGATGTCGGCCACGTCCTCGGGCGAGGCGTCGTACGGCAGGACGTGGACGTCCGCGCCGCGCTCGGTGAGCGAGGTGATGATCGAGCCCTTGGCGCCGCAGTCGATGAGCGCCACGTCGGCGACGCCGTCGCCCTCGTGGACGGTCGGCTCGGACACCGACACCTGCGCGCCGATGTCGACGTGGTCGCTCATCGGCTCGCACGCCTCCATCTCCGCGACCGCGTCCTCGGGAGTGACGTCGGGGCCGGCGGCGATCCCGCAGGCCATCGCGCCCTCCTCGCGGACGGTCGTGACGATCTCGCGGGTGTCGACGTGGTCGACCGCGGGCACGTCTTCGCCGTCGAGCCAGTCGGCCACGTCGTCGGTCAGCTCGCGGGCGATGGCCGCGCGGGGCTGGACCGACTCGGACTCGAACCGTTCAGTTCGGACGCCGTAGTTCCCGATCAGCGGGTACGAGAACGTGAGGATCTGTTCGGCGTAGGAGGGGTCGGTGAGCGACTCCTCGTAGCCGGTGTACGCGGTCGTAAACACCAGTTCGCCGCGGGTGCGCCCCGGCGAGCGAGCGCGCGCTTCGAGCACGCGACCGTCAGCCAGCGCGATATAGGCGTCCGACATTACGAGAAACGTACGTGTATAGGGTAATAAATGCGTCGTTCGTAGATACGTTACGATATTCGTAACGAGTAAGTCGGCGGAGCGAGACGGAGGGGTATGGACGATCTCGATCGCCGGATCCTCTCGATACTGCGGCGGGACGCGCGAACCCCCTACACGGAGATCGCGGACCGCGTCGGCACCTCCGAGGGGACGGTGCGCAACCGCGTCGACCGCATGACGGAGGAGGGCGTGATCGAGCGGTTCACCGTCACGACCCGCACCGGCAACGTGAAGGCGATGATCGAGATCTCGGTGGAGATGAACGTCGACACCGCGGCCGTCGGCGAGCGGATGGTCGACTGGGAGGAGGTGGACTTCGTCTGGCAGGTGTCCGGCGAGGACGACGTGGTCTTAGTCGTCGACGCCGTGGACACCCGCGCCGTGAACGAACTCATCTCGCAGGCCCGCGAGATGGACGAGGTCAAATCGACGAAGACGCGGCTCATTCTGGACGAGCGGTTGGGCTGAGCGACTCGGTGTGCCGACGCGTGGAGAGCCGGCCGTATTTAAATAGAGACTCGCGAAAATCGATGAGCGCACGGCGGACGAAACGCAGCGAGCGACGCTTACGCCGACTCTGACTCGCCGGCGAGGGTCGCGCCCGCGTCGCTGCCTCCGTCGCGGTCGGCCGCTCGCCGGTTCTGGAGGGCGAACAGCGCGAACAGCACGAATCCGATCCCGCGCAGGGCCAGATCCAACAGGAGCGCGTTGACCGAGACCGAGGCGCCGAGGAGTCCGAGAATGTCGAAGACGGGGTCCGAGAGCATCCCCGGCGCCATCAACAGCAGGGCGCTGAGCGCGAACACCGCTCGGGCGGGTCGGCTGACACGGGTGTACAGCGTCCCGATGACGGTGGCGCCGAGCGCGATCACCCCGAGGAAGACCCCGACGACGGGAATGAGTATCTCGGGGATCGAATAAGACAGCTCGGCGAGGTCGGAGAAGCCGACCACCTGGTACTGCTTGCCGTCCGTCATGCCCGGAATCTCTCTGAGCAGGACGATCCCCGGCGCGAACACGAACGCGAAGGGAACGATCGCCTTGTTTAGCGACAGCGAGAACGCCTGAACCCCGGTCTGGAACGGGTCGGATTTGGCAACCCCGCTCGCGGCGTACGCCGCCACCGCGACCGGCGGCGTGATGTCGGCGACGACGCCGAAGTAGAGGATGTAGAGGTGGGCGGCGAGCAGCGGGATCCCGAACTGGACGAGCGGCGCCGCCAGCATCGAGATGAGGATGATGTAGGTGACCGTCGTCGGCATCCCCATCCCGAGGATGATGCTCGCGATGGCCGTCACGAGCAGCATGATCACCTTCGAGCCGCCGGAGAGCGCCAACAGCAGCGACGTGAGGTTCGGTCCGAGGCCGGAGACGCTGATGACGCCGGGGATGATCCCCGCGGCCGCGACCGCGATCACGACCGGGACCGCCGTTCGTGCGCCCTCGTCCATCGATTTGACGACGAAGGTTCCGAGCTTGAACGGCTGGCTGTCGCCGAGGTCGCGGCCGGTGCGCTCGCCGAGGTCTTCCGCGGTCTCGCGGATCTCGGGGTTGAGTTCGAGCAGCGACGCGTCCAGGTCCGGCTTGGAGAGCAGCGTCACCACGCCCGCCAACATCACGTACCACTCGGTGCCGGCCGTGACGGCGGTTGCGGCCTCCACGAGTGAGAGTCCCTCGCCGCCGGCGCCGGTCACGAGCCCGGTGACGGGGACGCCCGCGACGACGTAACTCGCCAGTTCGACGCCCACGATTGCCGAGAGGACGCCGAAGAGCCGGAGCCGCGTCTCCTTGCTGTACGCGGCGATGAAGGCGATGAGCGCGACGAGCGCCACCAGCGTGAACCACGCCGACCGGGAGACGGAGAGCCGCTCTACGATGAGGTAGTACAGGAGTAGCCCGATCGGAACGAGGTAGAACCAGCCGTACTTGAGGTGTTCGACGAGGCCGACGGTGTCCTCGGCGGCCACGCCCCCGATGTCCTGCTCGACCGCCTTGAGGTGGACCATCACCCACACGCCGAAGAAGAAGACGACCGCCGGAATCGTCGAGAGGATGATGATCTCCGCGAACGGCGTCGCGGTGTACTGCACCATCAGGAAGGCGGCGGCGCCCATCACGGGCGGGAGGATCTGTCCACCGGAGGAGGCGGACGACTCGACGGCGCCGGAGAACTCGGGCGAGTAGCCCGACCGCTTCATCAGCGGGATGGTGAACGCGCCGGTCGTGACCGTGTTAGCGATCGAGGAGCCGGAGATGGTCCCCATGAAGCCGCTGGCGAGGATGCTCGCTTTCGCCGGGCCGCCCTTGCGGCGTCCCGTGAGCGCGTACGCGAGGTCGATGAACCACTGGCCGGCCCCGCTCATCTCGAGGAACGAGCCGAAGAGGATGAAGATGTAGATGAAGCTCACCGAGACGGTGACCGGTATCCCGAAGACGCCGTTTTCGGTGTTATACCAGAGGTTCTGCACGATGTCCGGCCAGGTGAGTTCCGGGATCGCGAGCAGCCCGAGGAAGGGGGTGCTCCCGCTGATGAGGTACCCCCACCGGGCGTAGACGATGAACGTGGCGACGATGATCATCAGCGGGACCCCGAGAGTGCGACGCGTGGCCTCCAAGACGAGCAACACGCCGATGGCGCCGAGCGCCATCGCGTACGAGTACTCGCTCACGAACGGCACGCCGCCGAGGAGCGGCTGCAAGAAGGCGTACACCTCGGTAATCGGGCGCCCCGAGTCGATCCCGAAGACGCGCATGTTCTGGATCTCCGCGAACTCGGTGAGGAAGTACAGCGCCGACAGGACCGCCGCCGCGATACACACGAGGTCGAACGGCGTCACCCGCTGGCGGTCCGGATCGAGGAACGCCCATCGGAAGACCGACCGGACGCCAGCGGCCAGCCGCGTGACCGGGCTGTCCGAGCCGAGCCGCTGGGCGAGCCCCGGCACGACGCGGCCGAGGTTCTTCGCGACGAACCCGTCACCCATGCTCCCCGGAAACAGCAGGAACGTGAGCACGAGCGCGAAGGAGACGTGGATCGCGTTCGCCTGGAGGAGCTGGAGCGACACCCGCACCGGCGACAGCGAAAGTCCGGCGATCTCGACGGTGGGCAGCCACACCGTGAAGGTGAAACTGCGGGCGGCGAGGAACAGCTGGAACACCGAAAACAGGATGCCGATGGCCGCGACCGCCACCGCCGCGACGCCCTGGAGCGAGCGGCGGCGCTCGATCTCGTCTATCAGTTCGTCGGCCTCCTCGCGGGAGATGGCGTCGTCGTCCGGCGGCGCGTCCGTGCCGGGAGCGGCGGGCCCACCGGGGCCGGGGTCTCGCGGGCCGCCATCGTTCGGGTCGTCGGTGCCGCCGTCGGTTCGGTGAGTCGTAGTCATAGGGTCATCTCAAGGATCGAGCGTCGTTCGATGTGAAGCGTGACGTCGTTACCGTTGCTGACCGCGACGAGGTCGTGTTCCCGCCCGTCGACGATCAGCGTGTGACCGGCTATCCGGCCGGGCGAGACAGAGAGGCGTTCGAGTTCCGTGATCGGCTCCGCGGGGTCGTACACCAGGGTCCCGTTGACGTTCGTGACGTTGACGCGCGCGGGGAGCCCCCACCCGTACGACTCGAACTCCATCCGCGTGTTCACGAGGGTGTCGCCGTCGACGCGGTACTCGTCGTACACGCGCGACTTCTCGACGCTGTGGGTGTACTCCAGCGCGACGGTGCTCCCGGAGTCGACCGGCTCCGAGAGGTACTGTTCACCCGTCTCGGTGTCCTCGACGACGAGGACGGCTCCCGCCGGCGCCGTCGCCGCCGCGCCGACGACGAGCACCACGGCTGCGAGGAGCGCGGCGCCCGCGACCGAGCGAGAAAGGTGACCCATGGTTTCGGGTGATTGTGGTGTGATCGAGTTTGAAACGGTTGCGAAACGACCCGCGACGAGACGGCGGGTCGAGTCAGCTCACGACGGCGTGAGTTAGGCGTCGAAGTACGCCGCGGCGCCCTCGTGCAGTTCGATCGACATCCCGTCCTGCGCGCTGTCGGCGGTGATGAAGTCGGTCTTGATCGAGAGGTCGCCCACGTTGTCGAAGATGGCCGCGGTGACCGTCTGGACAGTGTCGGCCGGCACGTCGGCGTTCGTCGCGATCATCGCCTGCACGGCGACGGTCTCGACGGCCTCGTCGACGCCGCTGTACGTGCCCGCCGGGATGGTGTCGTTGGCGAACCAGGAGGCGTCGGACTTGACGGCCTCGCGGTTGTCGCCGGCGATCGGAACGATCTGGATGTCGTTCGTGTTCGCGAGGTCCTCGATGGCGCCGACCGGCCAGCCGCCGACGACGAAGGCCGCGTCGATGTCGCCGTTCGCGAGCTGTTCGGACGCCTGCGAGAAGCCGGCGTTCTGCTCGCTGTAGTCGGAGATGCCGAGCGACTCCAGGATCTGGTTCGCGTTGACCTGCGTCCCCGAGCCGAGGTCGCCGGTGTTGATCGTGGCGCCGCTGAGGTCGCCGACCGAGGAGATGTCGTTCTCGGCGAGCGTGACGAGCGTGATGGTCTCCGGGTACAGCGTCGCGACGCCCTGGAGGCTCTCGATCGGTTCGTCCTGGAAGGCGTCGATGCCGGTCCCGTTCTTCGCGAACGAGGCGACGTCGTTCTGGATCAGCGCGAAGTCGGCGGAGCCGTCCGCGAGGCTCCCGACGTTCTCCACGCTGGCGCCCGTCGACTGGACGTTGAGCGAGAAGTCGGTGTTGGCCTCGACGACCGTCTTGAACTCGTTCGAGAGCGGGTAGTAGGTGCCGCCGGTACCGCCGGCGTGCCAGCTCAGACGGTTCGAGTCGCCACCGTCGCCGCCGTCGCCGCCGTTTCCGCTACAGCCGGCCAGTGCGGCGACGCCGGCAACACCCGTCGCTTTCAGGAACTTCCGTCGTGTTCGGTGTGAAGACATACGCTAGTCAAATGCGAGTACGAACATAAATACCTGAGGATATTACAAAAGATCATTCGTGATCGACCACCGAGACGGTGCTGCGAAACACAGGTGCGTATTTTACCGAAAGGTGTGGAATCGCGCTCGATAGTCGAACTCACGGTGACTCACGACGGTCGACCCGCCGGACGGTCGCTCGGCTGGGCGGGCCGACGAGTGGGCAGTGGTGACATGTCTGAGGACGGAGCGAATCGGGGCAGAAACGACTCCGGAGACGGCGCGGAGAAATACCCAGCGTGTCGGAGACCGCGCTCGGGCGGGGTCTCCGACGTCCTCGAAAACGAAAGATTTCCGAGCGCTCGAAAGGCGGTCTACGACAGCTTCTCGATGTTCTCGACGACGGCGTCGGCGAACTCGCTGGTCGCGAGCTTCTCGCCGCCCTCGATCTGTCGGTGGAGGTCGTAGGTGACCTGACCCGAGGAGATGGTCTCTTCGACGGCGTCGCGCACGAGGTCCGCGGCGTCGGACCAGCCGAGGTAATCGAGCATCTCGCGGCCGGAGAGGATCATGGCGGTGGGGTTGACCTTGTCCTCGCCGGCGTACTTGGGCGCGGAGCCGTGGACCGGCTCGGCGAGACAGCGACCGTGCCCGCGGTTGATACCGGGCGCGATGCCGAGGCCGCCGATCTGTGCGCCGGCGGCGTCGGACATGTAGTCGCCGTTGAGGTTCATCGTCGCGATGACGGAGTACTCGTCGGTGCGGGTCAACAGCTGCTGGAGCATGTTGTCCGCGATGCGGTCTTTCACGACGAGCGTGCCTTCGGGCTGTTCGCCGTCGTGCTCCTCCCAGAGCTGGTCCTCGGTGATGACGTCGTCGCCGTACTCCTCCGCTGCGACCTCGTAGCCCCAGTCACGGAACGCCCCCTCGGTGAACTTCATGATGTTCCCCTTGTGGACGAGCGTGACCGAGTCGCGGTCGTTCGCGAGCGCGTAGTCGACCGCCTCGCGGATGAGGCGCTTCGAGCCGAACTCGGAGATGGGTTTGACGCCGATGCCGACCGGTCCGTCGTGGATCACGTCGGCGACGTCCATATCCTGTTCTAAGAAGTCGCGTACCTCCTCGGACTCGTCGGTGCCGGCCTCCCACTCGATGCCGGCGTACACGTCTTCCGTGTTCTCACGGAAGGTGATCATGTCCATCGCCTCGGGGTTTTTGACGGGCGACGGGACGCCGTCGAGGTGGTAGGTCGGGCGGACGTTCGCGTACAGGTCGAGCGTCTTGCGGAGCGCGACGTTCAGCGAGCGGAACCCGGCGCCGACGGGGGTCGTCAGCGGGCCCTTGATCGCGACGCGGTGGTCGCGGATGGCCGAGACGGTGTCCTCGGGGAGGTTCTCGTCGTACATCTCGCGGGCGCTGGAGCCGGCGTAGACGCGCATCCACGCGATGGAGCGGCCGGTCGCCTCTGCGGCCGCGTCGAGTACCTTCTGTGCGGCCGGTCCGACGTCGGTACCGATCCCGTCGCCGTGAATGATCGGGACGATCGGGTTCTCGGGGACGTTCAGCTCGCCGGTTTCCTCGTCGGCGAGCGTGATGGCCTCGCCGTCGTCGGGGACGTCGACTTTATCGTAGCTCATGAACGTCCGTGCGTTGACGGACCCGCGTAAAGTGCCTGCCGCTTTGTTTGTAGCCGCCGTATCAACGGCGATCCGCCGGTAGCAGCGATATCACACGGGAAGCACTTCCACGTCGAACAGCGACCGCCATCGGTAGCGGCGGCCACCCCAGACGAAGGTCCGGCGAGCGAGCGCGTACGCGAGCAGCGGCGGCGAGACGAGGACCGACGGGAACGCGAGCAGGAACGTCGCCCGGCGGACCCCGAACCGGGCGTACACCGCGGCCGCGACGGCGGTGACGAGCCCGGCCCCGACCACCGGCGCGAGCAGACACAGGACGGCGGACGAGACGGCGAAGGCGACGTCGAACGCGGCCGCGCGAGGGGCGTGGAACCGGACGATCCGGAAGAACCGGACGAACCGCTCGACCGAGCCCCGGATCGAGCCGCCAGCGGGGACGGTCCGCGTCCGGTTTGCGGCCGTCACGTCGAGGTACTCGGTGAGCGTCCCGTCGTCGCTGACGGTCCGCCTGAGGTCGGCGAGGAGCGCCGCCTCTGGACCGGCGGCGGCCGCGGCGGCGTCGGAGACCGATTCGGGGCGAGCGAGGTCGTCGCGCTCGAAGACCACCGCGCCGCCCCAGGCGATGCCGCCGGCGAACACCGCGGCGGTCCCGCCGATAGCGTACGCAGGCTCGAAGAGTCTGGAGAGCGGGTCCTTTCCGACGAAGACGGGGACTTCCGTCGTCGGTCCGCGTCGCTCGTAGTCGGCGTTGAGCGTCGCGAGCCAGTCGTCCGGGTGTGCGAAGTCGTCGTCCGTCCAGACGATGCGGTCGTGGGCGGCCGCCTCCATCCCCGCCGCGATGGCGTTCGCCTTCCCGGAACAGCCCTCGGGCTCGCCGGCGAGGACGATCCGGACGCCGTCCGGCGTCGTCCCGCGGCGGTCCGCGACCGGGTCGTCGTCGGTGTCACAGAGGACGAGCAGTTCGTCCCGCGCGCCGAGTTGGCCGGCCACCTCGTCGCAGGCGCCGGTCCAGCGCACGGTCGGGAGGAGGACGGAGGTCGGCGGGCGATCCTGGGTGGCAGTCACGGCGACCGATTCGGGCGGGGGATTGATAAGTGTCAGTCGACGGCGCGGCGTGCTCGCCCGAGAGCGTCACCGACACCGTCGCGCGCCGAGGTCGCGGCGGTCGACCGCTCGGCGAGTGTCGGGGGCGAATTCGACGACGGAGAGCGTCACCGACGACGCCGCGCCGCCGGGCCTCGTCGCGCGGTCACAGAGGTGCGCGAGGGTCGCGTCGACGCGCTCGGCGTCGGCGGTCGCGAGCAGCGAGACGTGCTTCCGCCAGCGAGCGGTGGGGTAGCCCCGAGCGTCGGAGGGGGGCCGATCCGCCGCGACCGCGTCGCCGTACAGCGCGTCGATCCGGTCGCCGTCCGCGGTCGTCGCCGTCGCGAGGACGCGGGCGTCGGTCGACGGCGGCTCCGGCGCGAACATGTCCCAGTCGCTTTCGGCCGGGTCCGACACCGCCGCGACCGGCTCCGGGGCGTCGACGAGCCCGAGCCCCGTGGCCGTCCACGCGAGCAGCGCGACGAGGAGGACCGCGGCGACGGCGTCGAGGACCCGGCCGCGAGTCGCTCGGGCCGGGAGCGCATTTAATCCGGGACGGGCCGCGGCTGTGGCGCCGACCGCCGGCGCGAGTCCGCGCTCGGCCGTCGACCGACACCGCTCGATGGCCGGCGCCGCCGCCGCTTCGATCCGGTCCCAGACGGGGGGCGGGAAGAACGCCACCAGCGCGGTCGCCGACACCAGCGGGAAGACGCCGATCTGCAGCGCGGGCGCCATCGACAGGTGAGCGGCGACGAGGGCGCCGGCGAGCGCCGTCCGAACGCGCCCGGTGGCCGCGACGAGCAGCGGGGAGGCGAGGAGGAGCGCGAGCCAGCCGTAGGTGGCGGCCGTAAGCAGCGCCGGGCTCTCGGGGACGAGCCCCCCGAGCGGGCCGTGGAGGTACGTGAGCCGGAAGACGGTCCCGACCGCCTCGCCCGCGGGCCACGCCTCGCCGCGGAGTTTCACGACCGCGTTCGAGACGTAGACGACGAGGACGACGGTGAGGAGCAGGGCCGACCGAGGGCCGGCGAACCGACGCGCGTCCGGGTTCCTCGCGGTCGTCGACCGGGCGTTCCGGACCGCGTCGACCGACCACCGAGCGCCGAGCGGACACAGCAGGCCCACCCCGAGCAGTTGCCAGAAGAGCGTGTCGCCGGCGTTGAGCACGAACGGGTTCCGCGCCTGCAGCGACGCCAGGAGGACGAACGAGACGGCGGCCGCGACCCGCGTCCGATAGCCGGCCGCGAGCGCGACGGCGGCGACCGCGGCGAGGAGGAACAGCGCGGCGACGGCCCACGGCTCGCCCGAGCGCGCGTACAGCGAGGCTCCCGCGAGCGGGTACGACTCGACGAGCAGCGCGCGCGGGAGGACGCCGGCGTCGGTATAAAAGGCGGTCAGGTTCCGGGAGCGCAGCGCGAGGTCGACGAGGAGGAGGACGCCGAGCGCGATCCGGACGACGGCGAGCGCGCGCACGTCGATTCCGAGGCGGCGTCGGACCGCGGCACCGAGCGCGGGTGAGCGTCCGCGCGAACCGTCGGCCGCGCCCGCCGACGCCGACGCTGCCGGGGGTCGCGCGTCGCCGTCGGCGTCGTCTCGGCGGTCGCTCACGTGGTGACGACTCTCCGAGCGGCGTGCATACCTCTTTCGGGGACCGACGCGGTCAGGGGGCCGCTTTCCGCGCGCTTATCCGGGCGCCGCGACACGTCGGCGTATGCGCGTCATCGCTCACGGCGGCGCCGGCGGGCGCCCGGACGAACCGAAGGCCAGGCGGGCGACGCTCGACGAAGCGACCCGGGCGCGGCGTCGACGCCGACACGCCCCTCGACGCGGTCGAGGCGGCGCTCGCCGTGCTCGAATCGGACCCGCGGTTCAACGCCGGCGTCGGCGGCGCGGTCCAGACCGACGGGGTCGTCCGCACGGACGCCGGCGTGATGACGGCCGACCGCGAGGTCGGGGCGGCCTGCTCGATGCCCGGCGTGGAACACGCGGCCAGCGTCGCGCGCGTTGTCCACGCGGAGACGCCGCACGTCCTCGTCTCCGGTTCCCACGCCGTCGCCCTCGCCGACGAGTTCGGGATCGAGACCGGCGTCGACCTGCTCACGGACGAGAAGCGGGAGCGATACGAGCAAGCGGACCCGCCGGATGGAGGGCCGCGGGCGCACCTCGACTGGCTCGGGACGCGGTTCGGTGAGGGCGACGATCAGGCGGGCGGGCGGTCGGAGCGCGAGGCGCCCGACCACGACACGGTCGGCGCGGTCGCGACCGACGGGGAGACGTTCGCCGCGGCGACGTCGACGGGCGGACGCTCGTTCGCGCTCGCCGGGCGCGTCGGCGACGTGCCGCAGGTCGGCTCGGGCTTCTTCTGTACCGAGGCGGGCGGCGCGAGCGCGACGGGCGCCGGCGAGGACATCGCCCGCGTGACGCTCTCGCGGCGGGCCGTGGGACACCTCGAAGACGGCTTGGACGCGCAGGCGGCGGCCGAGCGGGCCGTCGACGAGTTCGACGAGATGACGGGGGCCGGCGCCGGCGTGATCGTCCTCGGCGAGGCGGGCGCCGGGAGCGCGTTCAACACCGACGCGATGCAGACGAGTATCGCTTATAAGTAGTCGGTGGCGCGGCGTCGGCTATTGATGAGTAGCTCCGCTCCGGGCACGCCGAGCCGCCCCGACGCCCGCGGAGCCGAGGATACAAACCCGCCGGCCGCCTTGCCAGCGTATGGTTACGTTCCTCGCCGGCGGGACGGGAACGCCGAAACTCCTCGACGGGGCGACCCGCGTGTGGGACCCCTCGGAGATCGCAGTCGTCGCCAACACGGGCGACGACGTCGAACTCGGCGGCCACCTCGTCTGCCCCGACGTCGACACCGTGCTGTTCGCCGGCGGCGGCGTCCTCGACCGCGACCTGTGGTGGGGGATCGAAGGCGACACGACGGCGACCCACGACGAACTCCGGCGGCTCGCGGGCGCGGTCGACGTCGAAACCGGCCCCCGGTACCTCGACGACGAGGCACAGACCGCTGGACGCGAGATCGCTCGCTGGCGGCGCTTCTCCGGCGTCGGCGAGTTCATGGAGATCGGTGACCGCGACCGCGCGGTCCACGTCACGCGGACGAGCCTCCTCGACGAGGGGAAGACGCTGACCGAGGCGATCCGGACGCTCGCGGCCGCGTTCGAGCTCGACGTCGACCTCCTCCCGATGTCCGACGACCCGGTCGCGACGCTGATCCACACGGCGGACGGCGACACGATGCACTTCCAGGAGTTCTGGGTCGCCCACCGGGCCGAACCGGCGGTCGCCGACGTCGAGTTCCGTGGGGCCGACGACGCGGCGCCGACCCCCGAAGTCGAAGCCGCGCTCGACGCGCCCGTCGTGATCGGCCCCTCGAACCCCGTGACGAGCATCGGCCCGCTGCTCGCGCTGCCGGGCGTCGAGGCGGCGCTGGCGGCGACCCCCGTCGTCGCCGTCTCGCCGTTCGTGGGCGACGAGGTGTTCTCCGGGCCCGCCGCCGACCTCATGGCCGGCGTCGGTCGCGACCCCTCGACCGCGGGCGTCGCCGAGGCGTACCCGTTCGCCGACGCGTTCGTCCTCGACGACGACGATCCGACCGCCCTCCCCGACCGCCACGTCGAACGCACCGACACGCGTATCGACGACGCCGACGACGCCGAGCGCGTCGCGCTGGCGTGCGAGCGCGCGCTGGCGGGCTCCGACGCGGGGGTGACGGAGTGACCCCGGCCGAGGGCGCGGAGCCGGCCCCGTTCCTCGTCGCCGCCAGCCTCAGCGGGGCGGCCGACGCCGACTGGGCGCGGGCCGCGGCCCCCCACGTCGACGCCGCGCTGCTCGGGGGGATCGCGCTCGATCCGGCCAGCCGGGCCGCCGCGCGCGACCTCGTCGCCCGCGACCGCTCGGAGTTCCTCCCCGAGGAGCCGCTCGCGTGGATCGACCGGCAGTTCGACCGGCTCGCCGCGGTCCCGGTCCGTCCCGGCGTCAACGTCCGGAGCGCGACCGTCGCCCCGGTCCGGGAGGCGGCGGCGCGCTGTGCCGAGCGCGACGCGATATGCGAGGTGAACGCTCACTGCCGACAGCCCGAACTCCGCGCGGTCGGCTGCGGCGAGTCGCTGCTCCGTGACCCGGACCGACTCCAAGAGTACGTGGCCGCCGCGAGCGGGACGGGGGCGACGACGAGCGTCAAGGTGCGCGCCGAGGTGCCCGGCGTCGACCTCGTCGCCGTCGCGGACGCGGTCGCCGATGCGGGCGCCGACTGGCTCCACGTCGACGCGATGGACTCGGAGGCGGTCGTCTCGGCGATAACCGCGGGACGGGCGGGCGACGGCTCCGATCGACCGCGGGACGGGCTCACGGTGATCGCGAACAACGGGGTCCGGGGGGCGGAGACGGTCGCCGAGTACGCCGCGTGCGGCGCGGACGCCGTGAGCGTCGGGCGACCGAGCGACCGCCCGGAGGCCCTCTCGCGGATCGCCGACGCCGTGGCTGCGTGGCGCGAGGGGACGTTGCCCGCCCCGGCGGACCGGCCCCGGTCGGAGGCGCGCCCGTGACCTCCGACTCGACCCAGACGGGGACCGAGGAACTCGGGCGGCGGCCCGTCGACGACGCGACCCTCGCGCTCTTACTCGAGGTGGCCGGGACCCCGAAGCCCGGTAACGTCGACCGGAACCGAGACCTCGCGGACCTCCGCTTCGAGACGTTCCTCGGCGGGGCGGTCGGCGCCCGTGAGGGGCTGGAACTGGCCGCCGAGAGCGACGGTGCGGCCCGGATCGGTCGGGCCTTCGAGCGCGCCGTCGCCGGGATGGCGGCGCGGGCGGGGACGAACGCCCAGTTCGGCTGTCTCCTCCTGCTCGCCCCGCTGGTGCGCGCGAGCGTCGAGGCCGGGCCGGCTGGCGACGGCCTCTCGCCGGAGCGCGTCGAGAGAGTGACCGAGGCGACGACCGTCGAGGACGCCGTCGACTTCTACCGCGCCTTCGAGCACGTCGGCGTCGCGGTCGAGGCGCCGCCGCCGGGCGCCGCCGACCTCGACGTGCGACGCGGAAGCGACGCGGCTCCCGCGCTCCGCGAGCGAGGGACGACGCTCCGGGACGTGATGGCGCTGTCGGCCGATCCGGCGAGCGCGGCCGACCCCGACGAGTCCGGCGAGGCCACCGCCGACGACCGCGTCCCCGACCGGAACGCCCGAGAGTGGGTCGAGGGGTTCCCGCGGACGTTCCGGGCGGCCGGGTGGATCGGACGCGACGCGGGCCCGCTGACCGACCGGGCGGCCCGCGCGTTCCTCGGCCTGCTCGCGGCCGGACCGGACACGCTCGTGGCGACGACACACGATCCGGCGGTCGCGCGCGAAGCCAGCGAGCGGGCGGCTGAGTTGCTCGGGGGACCGGACGGGCGCGTGGAGGCGCTGTCCGGGGTTGGAGCCATCGACGACGCCGCGGTCCACGAGGCCGACCTCGGCGCCGCCGAGGCGGTGGCGGCCGACTTCGTCGACGCGGGCATAAACCCCGGCACCACCGCCGACATCACCTGTGCGGCGCTGTACGTCGCCCTCCGGCGGGGGGCGGAGGTGGCGCCGTGAGCGATCGCGACGACGGGGCTCTCACGCTCCCCGGCTGGCCGGTCGGCCTCCGCGGTGTCACCGAGTCCGTCGTGACGACGCTCGGACCGAACGACCGGTGGAACGTCGCGGCGCTCGGGCTCCACGCTCCGGACGACCCGAGTGATCCCGTCACCGCGCGGACGTACGGGCGCACGCGGACCTGGCGGAACTTCGACGCGCGCGGCGAGGGCGTCGTCCAGTTCACGAGCGATCCCCGGACGTTCGTCGACGCCGCGCTGACGGTCCGCGAGGTCGACGACCCCGTGCTCCCGACCGCCGACGCGTGGGTCGAGGTGACCGTCGAGGCGGTCGACAGCGAACGCGAGGGCGACACCACGATCCGGACGTGGGCGCTCGACCCGGCCGAGCACGCGGTCGTGAGCGAGCGGGTGCCGACGGTGAACCGCGGGTTCGGCGCGGTCGTCGACGCCACGGTGGCGGCCTCCCGGCTCGACGTGCCGGGGTTCGAGACGGCGGCGCTGCTGGACCGACTGCGGTACTTCGGGGAGGTCGTCGAGCGGTGCGGCGGCCCGGCCGAGCGCGAGGCGTTCGCCCGGATCGACGAGGCGACGGGGTGGCGAGAGCGAGCGAGCGACGGGCGGACGGCCGAACGCGACGGCGACGAGACGACGTGACCGTCGCGGACGCGCCTGCGGGCCGCTCGCGGCGTAACGAACCCTTTTAGTTCGGGCCGGCGGTATCGCTCGATATGGCCATCAAGCCCAAGTACATCAAGCAGCTCGGGAACGTCCTGCTTGAGCGGTACCCCGATTCGTTCAACACGGACTTCGAGACGAACAAGGAGAGCGTCACCACGCTGACGACCGTCGAGTCGAAGGGCGTCCGGAACCGGATCGCCGGCTACGTCACCCAGAAGAAGTCGCAGGCGGCTCAGAAGGCGTAACCGCTGTTTCTGCCGGCTCGTTTCGTCGCCGCCGAGCCGCGGCGTTCGCGCCCGCGCGCCCGTTGCGGTGCGCCCCGCCCGACGTTTAAATGCGGAACCGCGGCCACCTCGTCGCGATGGACGCACTGGTCCGCCCGGTCGTGGATCCGGGGTTCGCGGCGGCCGCGCTGGCGTGTCTGTTCGGCGGCGTCGCCCTCGGCACCGCGAGCGGACTCGTGCCGGGGCTTCACGCCAACAACTTCGCGCTGCTTTTGGCCGGTCTCGCCCCCTCTGCGCCCGGCGACCCGCTGCTCGTCGGGGTCGCGATGCTCGGCGCTGGCGTCGTCCACTCGTTTCTCGACATCGTGCCCGCGCTCGCGCTCGGCGTGCCCGACGCCGCGACCGCGGTGGCGGCGCTGCCGGGACACCGGCTCGTCGTGGCCGGGCGAGGCCGCGAGGCGGTCCGGCTGTCGGCCGTCGGGTCGGGCGTGGCCGTCGCGCTCGCGGTGCCGCTCGCGGTGCCGATCACGTTCGTCATGGTCCGCGGGTATCCCGTCGTCAGCGACCACCTGCCGCTGGTTTTGAGCGTCGTCGTCGCGTTCTTGGTCCTCACCGAGTCGTCGAAGGAGGCCGCGGTCGCCGGCTGCTGTGCCTTCCTCGCGAGCGCCGCGCTCGGGCTGGCGACCCTCGATGTCGACCCCGCGGCCCCGCTCGACGCCGGCGGCGTCCTCGCGCCGCTTTTCGCCGGCCTGTTCGGCGCGCCGGTGCTCGTCGACGCCCTCGGAGGCGGGGGCGTGCCGCCGCAGGCCGACGCGCGGATCGCGATGAGTCGCCGCGGGCTCGGCGTGAGCGCGGGCGGCGGGTCGCTCGCCGGCGCGGTGGTCGGCTACGTGCCGGGCGTCTCCGCGGCGATCGCGGCGGTCGCAGCGATGCCCGCGGTCCCGCGAGAGGAGTCGGACCGCGGGTTCGTCGTGGCCACGAGCGGCGCGAACACGGCGAACACGATTTTCGCGCTGTTCGCGCTCGTCGCGCTCGGGACGCCGCGAACGGGCGTGACCGTCGCGATCGACCGCGCCGAGGTCCCCTTCGCGCTCCCGATCCTCCTCGTCGCGGCCGCGACCGCCGCGGCGTGTGGGTTCGCGCTCGTGTTGCTGGTCGGCGACACGTACCTCCGCGTCGTCGGGAACGCGGATTACACGCGGCTGTCGATCGGCGTGTTGGGGCTGCTCGTGGCGATCTCCTGGTTGTTTGCGGGCTGGTTCGGCGTCGCGATATTCGTCGTCGCCGGCGCGCTGGGGCTCGTCCCGCCGCGGGTCGGCGCCCGACGCGTGCACCTGATGGGCGTGTTGATCGGGCCGCTCATCCTGGGGTGAGCCGCGGTATCTCGTCGCAATCGGCCGCGGAGTACGCGGGGCAAAGAACAACGGTTAAAAGTCGCGCGGTGGTGATTTGCTGTATGAGCGAGAGTGAAACGCAGGGCACCCGGCAGTGTGTCTCCTGTGGCATTCAGGTGGCCGGAATGAACGCAGCGCGGTTCTCCTGTCCCGACTGCGGAGAGACGATCCACCGATGCGCGAAATGCCGGAAGCAGAGCAACCTCTATGAGTGTCCCGACTGCGGCTTCCGAGGGCCCTAACAATGGGAGACGTCGCCGCGAAGATCAAGGTCATGCCGGACAGCCCCGACATCGACCTCGACGACCTCCAGGACCGACTCGAAGAGTCGCTGCCGCAGGGCGCGAAGATTCGCGGGTTCCAGCGCGACGACGTCGCGTTCGGCCTCGTTGCGCTGCTCCCGACCGTTATCGTCCCCGACGGAGCGGGCGGTACTGAGGCCGTCGAAGAGGCGTTCAACGACGTCGACGGCGTCGAGTCCGTCGCCGTCGAGAACGTCGGCCGACTGTAGTCGGCGGCGACCGCTTCGGCAACTGCAGACGCGATTTTCGATCGAGGGAGCTCGGGTAGCGTGCCGTGTGCTCGGTCACCCCGCGGTGCGCCCGGCGACCCGAAAAGCGAGTGTTACGCGGCGTCGGCGAGGGAGTCAGTGATCCACGCGCCGAGGTCGTCGCCCGGAATGAACCCCTCCGCCCGGCGCGCGACCGGCTCCCCGTCGACGAACAACACGAAGAGCGGGACGCTTCGCACGTCGAACCGCTCGACGAGCGGCGGGTCGTCGCGGGGGTTCACGGTGGCCACGGCCACGTCCAACTCGCGGGCGACGTTGCCGAGAACCGGCTCCATGCTCGCGCAGATACCGCAGCCGTCCGTGTAGAACTCGACCACGGCGGCGTCCGCGTCCGCGACGAACGCGTCGAGGGCAGACGCGTCGTCGAGGGGTTTCGGGCGGTTGACTTCCGCGGAAGCGCCGCTCGCGTCCGCGTCTTCCCCGGGAGCAGTCTTGGAATTCATACACACTATTGTCGCCCGGCGGTGATAAATGCTCGCACCGAATCGCGGCCGCGGTGAGCGCGGCGCCAACTCGCGTGGCCCGCTCCGGCCGGCGACGTGTTTTTATATGTCCGGTGAAGCAGATACGCCAACACGATGCCACGCGAACAGTATCAAACGAAACTGGAGGGGCTCCGCGACGACGTACTCTACATGAGCGAGGTCGTCGCCGACCAGCTCCGCATGGGACTCAACGCCTTGGAGCAGCAGGACGGCGAACTCGGCGAGAAAGTCATCGCCGGCGACGCCGAGATCAACGAGCTGTACCTCGAGTTAGAAGGGAAGTGTACGGACCTCATCGCGCTCCAGCAGCCGGTCGCGGGCGACCTGCGGTTCATCGCCGCGTCGTTTAAGATCATCACCGATCTGGAGCGTATCGCCGACCTCGCGACGAATCTCGGCGAGTACGCCAAACAGCCCGCCCGAGAGGTGTTCCCGGATGTCAACGTACAGCGTATCGGCGACGACACGCTGACGATGCTCGACGACGCGATGGCCGCCTACGCCGAGTCGGACTCCGACCGCTGCTTCGCGGTCGCCGAGGCCGACGACGAGGTCGACGCCGCCTGTGAAGCCGCGAGCGACCTCGTCGTCCGCGACCTCATCGAGCGCGACGAACTGCGCGAGGCGGGAGACACGGAGGAGACCTTACAGCACGTCTCCCGGCTGCTGCTCACGATTCGCGACCTGGAGCGCGTCGGCGACCACGCGGTCAACATCGCGGCGCGCTCGCTGTACATGATCGAAAACGACGACGAACTGTTGTACTGACGCTCACGCGGCGAGGCGCCGGCGGCGACCCGACGGTAGTCGAGTCGGTCGCTTCGGTCGCTTCGGTCGATCCAGTCGCTTCGGTCGATCCAGTCGCTTCGGTCGATCCAGTCGCTTCGGTCGATCCAGTCGCTTCGGTCGCTTTGGTGTGTGATCTGAATCGCCGTCCGGACGATCCCGACGGCTACATACGGCGTCCCGACGAGCACCCGCCGTGAGCACATACACCACAGAGATCGACGTTCGCTTTCGCGATATCGACGCGATGGGCCACGTCAACAACGCTGTGTACGCGACGTACATCGAACAGGCGCGCACCAACTACTTCCGCGACGTGCTCGGCGACGACATCTCCACGATACCGACGGTGTTGGCGTCGGTGTCCATCGACTTCCGGCGCCCCGTCGAGCTGACCGACGGGAGCGTCACGGTGGAGATATCGATAGCGAACATTGGCACGTCTAGCGTGACGATGGATCACGAGATTCGCACCGGCGGCGAGGTCGTCGCCGAGGCGGAGGCGACGCTCGTGAGCCTCGACGCGAGCGGCGAGCCCGTCCCGATTCCGGAGAAACACCGATCGGCCATCGAGTCGTTCCACGACCTCTGAGCGGGGAGACCGAGGCGCGGTCGCCGCGCCGCGTCGGCGACACCGTACCTTCTTGCCGACGCGCGCCGACACGTGCTGTATGACTGTACGGCTGTACGCACTGGAGGGGTGTCCCTACTGTGAGACGGTTTCGGACGCGCTCGACGACGCTGGAGTCGCGTACGAGACGGAGTGGGTCGACGGCGTACACTCCTCGCGGGACGAGGTGAAGCGAGTCAGCGGACAGCGCGCCGTCCCGGTGCTGGTGGACGAAGCGCGCGGCGTGACCATGGCCGAGAGCGCGAACATCGTCGAATACGTCGAACGGAGCCTCGCGTGACCATCTACACCGGACGCGGCGACGAGGGCGACACCGACCTCCGAGACATGAGCCGGGTGTCGAAGTCGAGCCCGCGGATCGAGGCGTACGGGACCGTCGACGAGGCGAACGCGCTGATCGGGACGATACGCCCGACCGGCCACGACGACCTCGACGACCTGCTCGCCACCGTCCAGAACCACCTTCACGTCGTGCAGGCCGACCTCGCGAACCCGGACCCCGACCCCGACGACCCCGCGGTCGAACCCGCGCACGTCGAGGTCCTCGAAGACCAGATCGACGCGCTCGACGAAGAGTTGGAGCCGCTTCGGTCGTTTATCCTCCCCGGCGGCAGCGAAGCGGGGGCCGGGCTTCACCACGCTCGCACGGTGACCCGCCGCGCCGAGCGCCGGGTCGTCGAACTCGCCGGCTCGGAGCCCATAAACGAGACGGTCGTCACCTACATCAATCGGCTCTCCGACCTGCTCTTTACCCTCGGACGCGTCGCCAACGCGCGCGACGGCGAGCCCGAGGAGTCGCCGACGTACTGACGCGCCGACGCCCTGACGCGGGGGCGGCAAGGCAGGGTTCTGTTGCCATCCTACCGCCACAAAGGATATATCGGTCGGATGTGAAAGGACAGATATGAGCAAACACTTCGAAGACGCGCGGTACTACCTCGGCCGAGCGGCTGAGCACGCGAAGGCGGGCGTCAAAGAGGAGTTAGAGCCCATCGAGGCCCGTGTAAAGGACCTGGTCGGTATCGAAGCCGAAGCGGAGGAACCGGAGCCGTCGCGACTCGACCGGCTGCAGGCCGATTTAAAGGCGCTCGAAGAGCGCGCCGAGGGCGAGGCCCGCGAGGCGGTGGCGTCAGCCCGAGCGCGCGTCAAGGAGTACCGCGGCCACGACGCCGCCGCGGAGTAACGACTCAGTTTTCGGGGGCGCTCTCGGGCGCGACGCGTCCGTCGGCGGGGACCACGGCGTACTCGATGCCCTCCCGTTCGAACAGGGCGCGGGTCCGCTCGATGCCGGTCGTCGCGTCGACGTCTGTCGCCCGGTAGTGACGGAGCGGGTGGCGGATCCACGAGGGCTCCCAGTGGGCGTACACGTCGGTCGTCGTGCGGTCTGGGCCGACGAAGAGCGCGAGGTGGAGCTGTGAGTCGCTGGCGAGTGCCCCCTCCGGATACCGGACCCAACTCGCGACCGACGTCTCGGGGGGCATCGCGTAGTCGCGGAACTTCAGCGAGGAGACGAGGTTGCGGACGAACCCCAGTCGATGCAGTTGGGCCTCGACTGACGGATACGGCTCGTGGAGCGTGAGCGCGTACTGGTCGCGGGGGGTCTCCCGTTCGGCGTAGAGCCCGACCGCCGACAGCGGGAGGTGCAGCAGGCTCGTGACGCCCTGACGCGCTCGTTCGAGGAACCGGAGTTCGTGAGTCACAGCGTGACGTGGAGCGCGCGACTGATGAATCCCCGCGACAAAGTAACCCTTAAGTCCCGACATCAGGTAGCAGAAGGCGAGCGGGTTGGTGGTCTAGCCAGGTTATGACGGCTCCTTCACACGGAGCAGGTCGGCGGTTCGAATCCGCCCCAACCCATACGTTTTCCTGCCGCGCTTGAAGGAGCGACGGAGTCGAGCAATTAGGCCCCTGCCTGGTCTACCCAGTCGGGCTCCTCGACCGTGGTCGAACCGACGCCGGTGAGCGAAAACTCCCACGCGCCGCTCACTTCTTGATCGTCCGCTCGCCCGGAGAACTGCCACGATTCGTGGCGCGAGAGGCCGTTTTCGTCGACCAAGACCGCGTACTCGAAGTTCGTCACCTCGAAGTTGCCGGGTTCGCCTTGCGCGGAGACCGATCCGGCCCGAATCAGCGCTTCGTCGGTGGCGGACAGCTCGTACCGATCCACGGTGACGCCGTCGAACGTCTCGGTACCGGCGGACACCAGATCGTCGTCGGCGCCGTACGCGCGGGCCTGAGACAGCGCGATGGCGGTGCCGAGCACTTCCGAGGACCCCTCCTGTGACGACACGAACGCGTCGTCGCCGGTCCCAAAGCGGACGTACGTCACGCCGCCGTCGACGAACTGCTCGATGTTGCCGCCGTCCGCCTGCCCGTCGGTTGCGGACGTAGTACGGGTGTACGATCGCTCGGCCTCGAGGTCGGCGTAGAACTCGCGGGTGACCTCGATTTCTGCCCCGCTCGCGTCGACACCGCTGTACGACCACGTGACGGTGAAACTCCCCGCATCACGGAGCAGGCGCTCGGGGTCGCCCAGATCGAACGCGTCGCTCCCGCTCGCGCTGTCACCGGTCGCGCCGTCGCCAGTCTCGGCCGATCCGCCCGCGGAGTCGGCGCCATCGGCGCTTGGCATGCCACCGCCGCCGGCACAACCCGCGAGGACGACGAGCAACACCACGACGAAGAGATGGATGCGACGCGAATGCATGACAGCGATACGCCGAGCAGCAGCATAAGTAGATACGGAGCACGCCGCGAGCGCCGACCTACTCCGTCGGCGAGTCCGTCGAGCCTCAGTTGACTTCGAGGATTTCGACGTCGAACGTCAGCGTCTCGCCGGCGAGACGGGGGTTAAAATCGACGCGGACGACATCCTCGTCGACGTGGACGACTTCGCCCTGGCTCCCGTTTTGCGCCTCTAGATAAGCGCCCTCCTCGGGCGTCTGGCCGCCGAGCATCTCTTGGAGTTCCGCGGTGTCGAACGCTTGAATCTGGTCGTCGCTGGGCTCGCCGTAGGCCTTCTCGGGCGGAATCTCCAGCGTCTCTTCCTCGCCAGCCGCCAAGCCGATCAGCCCCTCCTCCATCCCCTGGATGACCTGCTCGTCGCCAACCTCGACCGTCAGCGGCGCGTACTCGCGGTCGGGTTGGGCTTCGGCGAGACCCGTCTCCTCCGCGACGGAGCGTCGGGACGTATCGAACACGGTGCCATCGTCGAGGCGCCCTGTGTACTCGAGGGTCACAGAGTCGCCGGTGGTTATCGACATATCGAGAGGAGACGCGCCACAGGGGAAAGGCCGTCGTACGAGGACGACGAGGGACCGAGCGTCGATAGCGGCGCGTCGGCCACCGGACGCGGTCGCGTCGTCCCCGTACTCGGTATATCCCGACTCACCCAACGAGGCCCCGAACCGCGTCAGGGACGTCCGTTCGGTCGATCTCGCCGACCTCCGGGTCGTCGTCACCGGGCGTCCCGTACTTGTACCCCGACCCGGTCAGGATCACGGCGACGTCCTCGTCGGGCGCGAGTTCGCCGGCCGCCGTGAGATCGCGGACGGCCGCGGTCACCACGGCACAGGACGGTTCGACCGATATCCCGGCGTCGGCCGCGAGCCGATCCGTCTCGGCCAGCAACGCCTCCTCCGGGACGGACACGACCGCTCCGTCGGTGTCGCGGGCCGCCGCCAGCGCCCGGTTCCCGCTCGGCGGATCGGCGTTGTTGATCGAGACGGCGGCCGTCGGCTGGCCTCGAACGGCGTCGACGTTCGTCGCGCCGCGTTCGAACGCCTGCGCGATCGGGTCACAGCGCGCGGCCTGCGCGAGGTAGATCCGCGGTACGGCGTCGATCAGCCTCGCCGCGTGCAACTCTCGAAGCGCCTTCCAGACGCCGCTCGCCTGCCCGCCGCTGCTGACGGGTAAGACGATCGCGTCGGGGACTGCCGGGCGGAACGCCTCGCAGATCTCGTACGCGACGGTCTTCTGTCCGGCGACCCGCAGGGGGCTGTCGGAGTTCAGAAAGGCGACGCCAAGATCGCGTTCGAGGGTGTCGTAGTACAGCCGACCGTACTCGCCGCGAACCCGGAACAGGTGCGGGTCGTGCTGGGCGATCATCGCCAGCCGGGAGTCGGGCGTGTCTTCGGCGACGAGGATCACCGCCTCGCGGTCGGCCGCCGCCGCGTGCGCGGCGACGCTCAGGGCCATGTTCCCGTGCGAGACGGTCCCGACCGGGCCGTCGAGGCGGCTGAGCCCGACGGCCGTTCCCCGGTCTTTGAAACTGCCGGTCGGGTTGGTGCCCTCGAGTTTGAGGTGGATTCGCGGCCCGTCCGGCGGTTCGATCGCCGGCGCTCGCAGGAGTGGCGTGCCGCCTGCCGCCGCGCCGAGGCCGACCGGCGTCGTCGCGGGGAGGGCGGACTCGTAGCGCCAGAGGCCGCGCCGCCCGGCGACCGCGTCGGGAGTTGCGTCGGTGGGCGCGTCGCCGGACTGTACGCTGGCGTCGGGCCAGGAGACGGCCGCAGCGTCGATGTCGAACCAGAGCGGCTCGCCGCAGGAACAGCGGTCGGCGTCGCCGAACGGGTACGTCTCGCCGCAGTCGTAACACGCCAGTCGGTTCATGGCCGCCGATCGCGGCCCTACCTAAAGGGTTACCCGATACCTCGCGCGACCGGGGACCGGGAGACGCGTCAGACCTCGCGTTCGAACGCCGGGTCGAACATCTGTGCCGACATCGGTGCCGGATCGCCCTCGGTGACGTTGTACGGCGAGAAGTCGGTGACGCCGGCCTCGCGGAGCAGCGTTTCGTCGTAGAAGCTGTTGCCCGTGCAACTCGCGGGGTCGCGGGAGAGGATCTCGAGTGCCGCGTCGGAGACGATCTCCGGGGTGCGCCAGTCGTCCTCGGTGCCGAGCCCGAAGTACCGGGTCGCGCGGGTGTCGATGGCGGTCACCGGCCAGAAGGTGTTACAGCCGACATCGGCGCTGTTCAACTCTTTGGCGAGCGAAAGCGTAATAAACGACATCCCGAGTTTCGACCACGCGTACGGCGCCTTCCCCGGAGAGCGGTCGGTCACGACCGGCGGCGAGTTCGACAGGAGCCACGCCTCGTCGAGTTCGGCGAGGTGGTCGGCGAACGCGTGTGCGACGAGGTGCGTGCCCCGGACGTTCACGTCGGTCAGGAGGTCGAATCGGTTCGCCGGGAGGTCGGCGACGTTGGCCAGTTGGATGGCGCTCGCGTTGTTGATGACGATGTCGACCTCGCCGAAGTGGTCTATCGCCTCCTCGACGACCGCCTCGACGCGGTCCTCGTCGCGGAGGTCGAGTTCGAGCGCGAGCGCCTCGACGCCGCGGTCGCGGACCTCGCGGGCCGTCTGCTCTATCGTGCCGTCGAGTTCGGCCTCGTCGTCGTCGGTCGTCTTGCCCGTCGAGACGACGTTACAGCCGCGGTCGGCGAGCG
>Ga0209945_1000037_pt1 | contig 43164 bp, 45 predicted proteins | sample SalPonR2_A_D2_MG_FD_185703 | JGI IMG/M metagenome (GOLD analysis project Ga0209945, IMG submission 185703) | Salt pond soil microbial communities from South San Francisco under conditions of wetland restoration - Salt Pond MetaG R2_A_D2_MG... ...
TCTCGATGACGTACGTTGAGTTCGTGCGTTCGACGGCCGATATCTCCTCGAACTCGCGGAGAAGTCGGCCGACGGCGTCCTCGTCGGGGAGGTGTGCGACAGCCACGAAATCGGTCTCTCCCATCGTCGAGAGCAGCGTCGTCACGCCTTCCAGCGCGGCGATCTCGTCGGCCACGTCGCTGTGCGCGCCGGCGTAATCGGCTAGTACCTCGACCAGAACCGTCACGCCCAGTCCGAGGGCGTCGAGGTCGATGTCGTAGAGGTCGTTCTCGATGATGCCCGCCTCCCGGAGGTTGTTGAGCCGGTAGTGAACAGTCGAGACCGGGATGTCGGTCTCCTCGTGGATTTGCTCGGGGCTGCCGGTCCCCAACTCCGAGATAGCCTTCAGTATCGCGAGGTCCCGTTCGTCCATACTCGCCGTGCGACGCCGCGCCTGATAATTCCACTCCCGTCTAAGATTCCTGGCTATTCTCGAATCCAGTTCGAATTCTATCGAACTCATACTGCATATGACTCATCATTCTGGCCCGTTTTCGAATAGTTTATTGCCAAGTATGGTTTTAGCCGGAACAGAACCAATGAATCTGGATTCTCTTTGGAGTCGACTTCCAACGGCTCCCCTGCTGTTCGTCACGGTTGCGCTGTTGTGGGGTGGGTCGTTCGTCGCCATCGAACGCGGCGTCGAGTCGTGGCCGCCGCTGCTGTTTGCCGGACTGCGGTACGCGCTGGCGGGGCTGCTCGTGCTCGTAATCGCTCGGCTCAGACATACGCAGCTTGCAGTTCGCTCGCGCGACGACTGGCTCGCCGTCGCAGTGACCGGCCTGTTCGTCATCTTCGCCCACCACGCACTCCTGTATATCGGCCAAGAGACGGTCCCGGGCGCGGTCGCGTCAGCGCTCATCGCGCTCTCACCGGTCGTGACTGTTCTGCTCGCACCTCTCGTCGTCGGTGACGACAGACTCACTCCGGTCGCGCTGGTCGGTGTCGTCGTCGGCTTCCTCGGCGCGGTGACGATTGCCGGCCCCGGCGGTGGCGGTGACCCCCACGGTATCGCACTCATCGCCGGTGCGACCGTCGCATTCGCCCTCGGAAGTCTCCTCCTGCGTCGGGTCGAGCCGACCCTCTCGCTCGCGGGGATGCAGGGCTGGGGAATGCTGCTCGGTGCCGGACTGCTGCTCGTCGGCAGCCGCGGGCTGGGTGAGCCGCTCGCGGTCCCGCACTCGCCGGTCGCGCTCGCGACGCTCGCGTATCTCGTCGTCGGGCCGGGCGTCATCGCGTTCCTGCTCTACTTCCGACTGCTCACGACCGTCGGTCCCTCGCGCGCGAACCTCGTCGGCTATCTCGAACCGGTCGCGGCGACTGGACTCGCGGTGATTCTACTCGGCTACGAGCCGACGCCCGAGACGCTGGCTGGCTTCGTGCTCGTCGGCGTCGGCTTCGCGCTCGTGGACGGTCGCCGCGTGCGCGGTCTCGCTCGCACCCTCGCCGGTCGCGTTCGCGCGTCCGTCGTGTAAACGCCCAGAAAATCGCTGTTCGCTCTCAGCCGGTGTCGTACTTGTACGTCGCCGACTCGCTGTCGATGCCGAAGTCCTCCGGCGACTCGGTCGGTTCCGACTCCGAGCCGACGTTCTCGGCGGCGTTCTTGAACCGCTCGCGGAGTTCCTCGGGCATCGAGAAGCCGTCGCTGTCGATGACCATCGGAATCACCGTGTCGTGGCGCTCGCGCTTCTCGTCGAGTCGCTTCTGGAGCGCGTCGGGAAGTTCGTCGGCGTCGACCGGTTCGAAGCCGAACTGCGCGAGATACTCGTGAGCGGGCGAGAGCGCGTACACGCGGTCGTACCCCTCGATGCCAGCGTTGCGAATCAGCCGCTCGACGATGTGGGCACCGACGCCGTTCCCCTCCCAGCTGTCGAGGACGCCGATGCTCGTCAGCTCACAGGCGTCGTCGTCGCGGTGGACCCGGAAGCGACCGAAACCGGTCTTCGACGTGGAGTCGTCGTCTACCGCGATGACGTAGTCGCGGGAGCGGAACGCCGTGTCGTCGAGTCCCATCGCCTCGATGTGGTCGAGGAGCCACGCCTCGTCGCGGTTCCGTGCATCCCTGACGTACATACCCTCAGGTAGAACGCGGGGGCTGAAAACTCCTCGCCAGAGGACGGTAATTCTATGCCGATGGGTTCGTACGTCAAGCTAATGCGTCAGTATCTCGACTTCGTGGCCGACACCCTCACCGCCGGCACCCACAAGCCGAACCGGACGGGTGTGGACACGATTTCCGACTTCTCACACCACTACACCGTCGACCTCCAGGAGGGGTTCCCGCTGCTCACGACGAAGGACCTCTCCGGCTTTCGATGGAACTCGCTCATCCACGAGCTGCTGTGGTATCTCTCCGGCGAGGAGCATATCCGACATCTCCGGGAAGAGACCGGCATCTGGGACGCGTGGGCCGACGGCCAGGGGTATCTCGACACCGCCTACGGGCGCTTCTGGCGGCGGTTCCCGGTTCCCGAAGAGCCGGACCGACTACCCGGCGAGTCGTGGGCCGGCGGCGACGACCGCCACCGGTGGCAAAACGACGACGGCACGTTCGACCAGCTCGCGTACGCCATCGAACAGCTGAACGAGAACCCCCACTCCCGGCGCATCGTCGTAAACGCGTGGCACCCGGCCAACGCGACCGTCTCGACGCTCCCCCCGTGTCACTACACCTTCGTCTTCAACGTACAGGACGGGCGGCTCAACACCCACCTCACCCAGCGCTCGGGCGATATCGCGCTCGGGGTACCGTTCAACATCGCGGCCTACTCCCTGCTCACCCACGCCGTCGCCAACCGGACGGACCTCGAAGTTGGGCAGTTCGGCCACACCATCGTCGATTCGCACATCTACTGTGGAACGGACGCCCGCGCCGACTGGTACGCCGACAATCTCGCCGCCCTCCAGTCCCGGGTCGCCGACGTGGACACACGAGAGGGGTACGCCGACGTGCGCGAGTGGCTGGAAGCGAACGCCCCGACAGAGACCGACGGCGACGAACAGACTGACCACGTCCCCGGGCTGCTCACCCAGCTCTCTCGGGAACCGCGCGAGCACCCGTCGATAACCGTCGCCGACAGACCGCTCGACGACCTCGAGTTCGACGACTTCCAGCTGTCCGGCTACGATCCCGCGCCGGGTATCCCCTTCTCGGTGGCAGAATGAGCCAAGATCTCGACCTCACGCTCGTCGCCGCCGTCGCCGCCAACGGCGTCATCGGGCGCGGCGGCGAGATGCCGTGGCACTACCCCGGGGACCTCGCGCACTTCAAGTCGCTCACGACGGGCCACCCAGTCATCATGGGACGGAAAACGTACGACTCCATCGCGGCGCGGCTCGACGGTCCGCTCCCCGACCGCACGAATATCGTCCTCTCGCGGTCGTCCCTCGACGCGCCCGAGGGTGCCGTCCACGCCGCGGGAACCGACCAGGCGCTCGCGCTCGCCGCCGACCGCGACGACGAGGCGTTCGTCATCGGGGGCGCGACGGTGTACGAGCAGTTTATCGACCGCGCTGACAGAATGGTGCTCACCGAGCTCGCCGACAGCTACGAGGGTGACACCTCCTTTCCCGAGTTCGATGATGAGTGGGTGGAGACCGAGCGCGACGAGCGCGAAGAGTTCGCCTTCGTCACCTATCGACGCGCCGCCAGCGAGTGAGAAACCCAGACACGGAGCCGCCGAAACGCAACGGTTATAGGATACACCGCGCTACTCGAGAGTACGCTACGAGGCGTGCTCTGGTGGTGTAGTCCGGCCAATCATATCACCCTCTCACGGTGATGACCAGGGTTCGAATCCCTGCCGGAGCATTCTGTTGTGACCGACACAGCGAGCAACTGCAGTGGGTGTTGCTCCGGCCGGAGCATAGAAACTACCCGAGCGACGAAGCCAGTCGCCATCCGACGCCGTTTGCGAGACAGCAACACAGCAAAAGCCCGATGAGCAGGCTTCCCGGTGAGGCGTCGTACTAGCCGACACCGAGGGCGACCGTGCTCAGCGAGCCGACTGCGAGGCTTGTCGGAAGCGCGAGTCCGGCCACGACCGTGGTCGGTGCATCGACGCCGGCGTATCCGAGCCAGCAACCGGAAGTCGAGACGTACGGAGCCGAGACACGGGTGAGTTGTCCCTCGAGCGAAGTTCGCTCCCGATGTCATATATGCCTTCTCCAGCCTACGCCACCGCCCGAACCGTCGACTTCTCGGTGGAGGGCATCGAAGCACGCGTATGACCGACGGTCACGACCTCGCGCGCCGGTGTCTCCGGGCAGGTATCGACGCCGCTCACCCCGAGACGGTCGTCCGTGAGCGGCTCTCGCTCGACGACATGACGCTCACCGTCGTCGACCACGCGTACGACCTCGACCGCTACGACCAGGTGGTCGTCGTCGGTGGCGGGAACGCCGCCGGAACGGTCGCGACTGAGCTTGAGGAGCTGCTCGGGGACCGTCTCGACGGCGGGGTCGTCGTCACCGACGTTCCGACGGCGACGGAGCGAATCGAGCAGGCCGAAGGGACACATCCCCGTCCAAACGCCGGAGCTGTCGCCGGAGCTGAACGCATCACTGAACTGCTCGCCGCTGTCGACGACCGGACGCTCGTGCTCGCGGCCGTGACCGGCGGGGCGAGCGCGCTCCTGCCGGCTCCGGCCGGCGACCTCTCGCTTGCCGACCTCCGTGTGACCACCGACGAACTGCTCGCGAGCGGCGCGAGCATCCGCGAAATAAACGCCGTCCGGAAGCATCTGTCGGCGACGAAAGGCGGGCGACTGGCAGCCGTCGCCGCACCGGCGACGGTTGCGACGCTACTGTTCAGCGACGTGGTCGGAGACGACGCGAGCGTCATCGGGAGTGGTCCGTTCACGCCCGACGAGACGACCTACGGGGATGCACTCGCGGTCGTCGAACGGTACGGGCTCGAGCTTCCGACCGCGGCCGTCGCTCGCCTCCAAGCCGGACGGGACGGGCAGCACCCGGAGACCCCAGACGCCGACGACCCGGCATTCGAGCACGTTGCCGAACACTTGCTCGCGAGTAATCACACCGCGGCGCGGGCAGCCTTCGACGTGGCGTGTCAGGCCGGCTACGAGCCGATGTTGCTCTCGACGAGGGTGCGCGGCGAAGCGCGTGAGGCTGCCAAGTCGGCGGTCGCGGTCGGGGAGGAAATTGCGGCGACGGGCAACCCGACCGAGCCGCCGGCAGTCGTCGTCACCGGCGGCGAGACGACCGTGACGGTCCGGACGGACCGGCCGGGGACCGGCGGCCCAAACACCGAGTACGCGCTGGCTGCCGGGCTCGAGCTCGACACCCCGGGCGTGGTCCTCGCCGCCGTCGACACGGACGGTATCGACGGCGACGCATCGGTCGCGGGGGCGAGCGTGGACGCCGACACCGTGACACCGGAAACACGGTGGCGAGCACAGCGCGCACTCGACAGCCACGACGCGGCGACGTATCTCGATGGGTGTAACGCAACGATCGAGACTGGGGCGACGGGGACGAACGTGAACGACCTCCGCGTGGTCGTGGTCGAGTAATTAGCGCTTCCGCGTGACGCTGCGTTCTGCCACCTTCGCGCCGGCGGCGACGGTCCGGTTGCGCGAGCGACGGAACGACCGCCACAACACGACACCGCCTCCGGCCGTCGCGAGTGCCATTCCGCCGGCCGCGACGGGCGCGCCGAACGCGACGAGCGCGCTGGTCGCCAACCCGCTGACGCCGACGCCGATACCGAGCGAGACGCGGGCGACAAGCTTCCGGAGGATGGTCGGGTCCTCACGGTAGAGGAAGGTGAGGGCGGTGTCGCCGCGGACGACCGTCGAGAGGGTGGTCTCGCTCTTCGCCGGCACGTGGACGAACGCCTCCGCAGTCGTCCGGACGAGGGCCTCTATCTCGTCGCGGGCGATGTCGGTCGCGCCGAGATCGTCGACCCCCTTCTCCTTGACGAGGTCCGTCACCGTCTCGATGAAGTCGAACTCCTCGTCGAGCGTGCGGGTGACGCCTTCGAGCACCGTCGCGACCCGGACGATGAGCGCGAGGTCCTGCGGGAGCCGGAACGGGAAGTCGCTGATGTCGCCGACCGCGGCCTGGAACTCCCTGATGTACTGTTGGATCTGCTCCTGCTCGAACGGCTGGCCTTGGAGCTGTTGGATGACGAGCCCGAACACCTCTTTCATCAGCTCCCGGTCGACGTCGGGGTCGAGTGCACCCATGTCGATGAACGCGTCGATGACGCGGTCGATGTCGTCGGTCGCGAGCCCGACGTAGAAGTCGAGAATCTGGTCGCGCCGCGCCTGCGAGAGCCGCCCGACGACGCCGAAGTCGTAGAAGACGATGGAGCCGTTGTCGAGCACGGAGAGATTTCCCGGGTGCGGGTCGGCGTGGAAGATGCCGTCTTCGACGATCATCTGGAAGTAGATGCGCGCGAGCCGCTCGACAACTTCGGTCGGGTCGAGTCCCTTCGATTCGAGCGTCGACACGTCCGTTATCTTCGTCCCCTCGACGTACTCCATCGTGAGCACGCGGGTCGTCGAGCGGTCGTCGACGACGGCGGGAACCGTCACCTCGGGGTCGTCGCTGAAGTTGTCGCGAACCTCGTTCAGCCGGTCTGCCTCGGCCTCGTAGTCCATCTCGCCGCGGATGGTGGACGCGAACTCGTCTGCCAGATTCTCCATCGTGAACTGCTGGCCGGGCGGGGCAAAGCGGAGCAGGAGTGGCAAAAGCGTCTCCACGACAATGAGGTCGCTCTCGACGCGTTCGCGGATATTCGGCCGGAGCACCTTCACGGCGACCGGCTCCCCCTCGTAGGTCGCGGTGTACACCTGTCCGAGCGAGGCCCCGCTCATGGCCGCGCGGTCGAAATCGTCGAACGCCTCGTCGACGGGACCGAGTGCAGCCTCGAACACCGGGCGAATCGACTCCCACGGCTCCGGTGGCACCTCGTCTTGCAACGAGGACAGCTCCTCGATGTAGGCGGGCGGGAGCACGTCCGGCCGAGTGGAGAGGATTTGGCCCACTTTCACGAACGTCGGCCCCAAATTGAGCAACACCTCGAGGAGATACGCCGCGCGGCGTTGCTGGTCCTCGACGGTTACAGCACGACGGCGACCGAACAGAAAGAAGCGACGGCGGTCGCGCGCGAACGCGAGCGCGAGCGGGAGGAACGCACGGATGACGGCGACGAACCGCCGGAGCGTCCGGCGTCTGTTCGGCTCCGGGTCGTCGACGGGGTCGCTCGCTGACACAGCCGTCCTTCGTGCGCCCCGAGCAAATGGTTGTTCCCTACAGGTCGTCCAACTGGGCGAACGTCTCAGCCAGCATGCCGGAGTTGTCGACTAGGAGGTCCGGTGAGTCGAGCGGCTCGTACTGCTCGCGGAACACCTCGTACACCTCGATGTCGGCGTCGCTCTCGTCGTCGGTGCGGTCTCGGATTCGGCTGCGCACGACCTCGTCGTCACACTCGACGCCGACGAGCCGGAACGCCGCACCGGTCTCCTCGGCCACGCCACGGGCCGCGTCGCGAACAGCCTTGGTCTTGAACGTCGCGTCGACGACGACACTCCCCGTGTCGAGTCGCTCGCGGGCGCGGTCGAGTACCTCGTCGTAGACGGCCTCGGTCTCGGCGGCGGTGTACTCGGGGGCGTCGTACAGCTCCTTGCGGACCACGTCCGTGCGGACGACCGTCGCGTCGATACGGTCGGCGATGGCCTCCGCGACCGTTGTCTTCCCCGTCCCGGGAACCCCGGAGACGGCGACCAGCGTGTTCACAGCCACAGTCGCCGACGCCCGGTAGTAACTGTTTGGAGTGACGACGACACGGCTTTGTCGGCGACGACCAGAGGGGGACACATGTATCTCTCGCCCGCCGTCCGAACGGCTCGCGACGACCCGACCGAGGGCGCCACCGCACGACTCACTGTCCGAACCGACGACGACGCCGCGTCGGTTCGAGAGGCGGTCGAGGCGTACGGCACCGTCGAGGGGGAGACCCGATTCGGGGGCGTCCGAGCGTCGGTCCCGGAGCCGGCAGTGGCCGACCTGCTCGATGCGCTCCCGGAGGTGGAGACCGTCGAGACGTGGACCGCGATGGCGGAAGAAGACGGCTCCGAGGGTTAGTAGTCGGGCCGTTCGGCGTACGAAATCGGGTCGCGCTCCCCGAGGTTTTGGAACGCCTGCAGTCGGAACGCGCAGGCGTCACAGGTGCCACAGGCCGGCTCCGACTCGCGGTAACACGACCACGTGTGCTCGTACGGGACACCGAGTTCGAGTCCGCGTTCGGCGATGTCCGTCTTCGACCACTCGACGAACGGTGCTTCGAGCGCGATCTCGGTGTCGGGTTTGGTTCCCACGTCCATCACCTGTTGGAAGGCGTCGAAGAACGCCGGCCGGCAGTCCGGATACCCGGAGAAATCCTCGGAGTGGGCACCGATGAAGACGGCGTCGGCGTCGTTCGCCTCGGCACACGAGACGGCCATCGAGAGGAGGTTCGCGTTCCGGAAGGGGACGTACGAACTCGGAACCTCGTCGCTGTCGAGGTCAGCGTCCTCGATGTCCATCTCGTCGTCCGTTAGCGAGGAGCCGCCGATAGCCGCGAGGTGGTCGGTCTCGATTCGCAACAGCGACGCGTCGAGTTCCTCGGCGAGCGCGCTCGCACACTCGTACTCCTTGCTCTCGGTCGCTTGGCCGTAGCTCGTGTGGAGCAGAAGCGGTTGATAGCCCTGTTCGACTGCTTCGTAGGTCGCGGTGGCGCTGTCCATCCCGCCGGAGGCGAGGATGACGGCGCGCTGTGGTGTATCGTTCATCGTTCGGGAGCGTCGTTCCAGAGGTCGACGTGAATGCGCGGTGTGTACCGGTAGCCGTACTCCTCGGCGAGTCGCGCAGCGACCGCGCGCGTCTCGTCCAGTCGCTCGCGGGTGGCTCCCTCCGGCATCAGGAGTACGTCCGCGTCGCGAATCTCTCGGGTCGTGCTCCCGCGGAGGTCGGCGAGCAGCGACTCGATTTCGTCCACCGGCGACTCGTCGGCGACGACGAACTTCAGCTGGAACTCGTAGCTGTCGATGAGTCGCGTGAGTGCGTCGTGGTCGATGCGACGCTCGTCGTGGCGGTCGGCCCACTCCCCGTCGCCGGCGGGGTCGCGGTCGGGCGTCGGCGTCGAGTTCGCGAGCTTCGGGCTGATGGAGGCGAGGTCGATGTCCGCGTCGACGTATCGGGTGCCGTTGGTCTCGACGGTCGTGTGCATCTCGACTGCACCCAGCAGGTCGACCGCCGCGTCGTGGATTACCGGCTCGCCTCCCGTCAGGACGAGGTGGTCGGGGTCGCGACTCGCCACCTGCTCGCGAATCTCCTCGACTGCCATCCACGCGCCGGTCGGCTCCCACGAGGTGTGATAGGAGTCGCAGTACCAACATCGAAGATTACAGCCCGACGTGCGGACGAAGGTGGAGGGGATGCCCGCTAGTTTCCCCTCGCCTTGCAGCGAGGCGAACAGTTCGTTGACGGGGAGGGCGTCGCCGTCCGGTTCGCTCGCCTGCTCGGGTGCGGTGTCGGAGACCGGCATCAGTAGGTGGTAAGCTCGCTGGTCTCTGCGATTGACACCGACACCGCCGAGACAGTGTCCGGGAGTCGGTCGAACAGCTTCTCTTCAAGCAAGACAGCCATTACCTCTGCGGTCGGCGGCTCGTCGAGGACCACCAGCGCGTCCGCGTCCCCGCTCGCCTCGAACCCCTCGACGAGGGGGTCGCCCCGCTCGACGAGGAACATGTGGTCCCACTCGTCGATGATGTCGGTCACGTCCCCCTTGTCGACGACCCAGCCGGTCTCGGCGAGTTCGCCGCGAATCTCGACGGTGATGTCGTAGTTGTGGCCGTGGGGACGTGCACACTTGCCGTCGTGGTGGAGGAGGCGGTGGCCGGCGGAGATACGGATGGGTCGCTCGTCGCCGACGACCAGCGTCCGTTCGTCCGCCCGGTCGCGAAGGGGTTCTTCCAGTGCACTTGAGGGCATACTCGAAGAGTATACGAACCCGTACAAGAACCTATCCCCTCGCGACCGACAGGCGTTTGCACCTCCCGAAGCGAGCGCGTGTATGCAGCTTGCGCCCGGAAGCTGGCGGCTCGCGACTCCGATCTTCGTCGCCGCCGTCCCGCTCACGCTCCTGTTTGCTCCACTCGGCGTCCTGACGGTCGCACTCGGGGTCGCCGTGTTGTGGTTCCACCGCGACCCGCCCCGACCGGCCGGTGACGGCGTCGTCGCGCCAGCCGAGGGGACCGTCTCGGTCATCCGCGAGGAAGACGACCGCCTCCGCGTCGGCATCTACATGTCGGCGCTGTCGGTCCACGTGAATCGCTCGCCGCTGCCCGGGACCGTGCGTCGCGTCGACCACGTCCCCGGCGCGAACAAGCCCGCCTTCTCGAAGGAGTCCGACTGGAACGAGCGCGTCAGACTCGAAAGCGACGACTGGACGCTCGTGTTAATCGCCGGCTGGTTCGCTCGCCGCATCCACCCGTACGTCGGGACCGGCGAAGCAATCGGTCGGGGCGACCGCATCGCACACATCAGCTTCGGCTCGCGGGCCGACGTGCTCATGCCGGCGGACGTGACCCGCGGCGACCTGACCGTCGACCTCGATGACGAGGTACAGGCCGGCGAGACGATTGCCCGCCGGTAGCCGGGCGTAGCTATTTCGTGGTCGGGTCACACTGCCGGGTATGAGCGACGACTCCGACGGCTCGCGGGGGAACGACCGCGTGACCGAGATCTACGTGAACGGGCTCGCAGAGGTGTCACCGGACATCCCCATCGAGCCGGGCGAACTGGAGGCCGCGGCGCTGGAGGCGATGGACGAGACCGCCCGCGGCTACGTCGACGGCGGCGCGGGCAGCGGGAAGACCGCCGCATCGAACGAGGCGGCCTTCGACCGCTGGCGTATCGAACCCGAGATGCTGCGAGGCGTCGAGTCGCGCGACCTCTCGACTGAGGTGTTCGGCACCGAGTTCGACGTACCGGTGATGTGTGCGCCGATCGGCTGTCAGTCGATTCTCCATGACGGCGCAGAGCGAGCAAGCGCCGAGGGTGCAGCGAGCGAGGGCGTTCCCCTGTGTCTCTCGACGGTCTCCAGCACGCCGCTGGAGGAGGTGAGCGAGGTGATGGGCGACGTTCCGGCGTGGTTCCAACTGTACTGGTCGCCCGACAGCGAGCTAACGGCGTCGTTCATCGACCGCGCCGAGCAGGCCGGCTACGAGGCTATCGTCGTCACCGTCGACACGCCAATCGTCGGCTGGCGACCACAGGACCTCCAACAGGGGTATCTCCCCTATCTCCACGGAACGGGCATCGCGAACTACACCACCGACGACGTGTTCCGGTCGTATCTCGACCACGACCCCGAGGCGAACACCCTCTCGACGGCACAGACCTTCCTCGACTTGTTCGGCGACGCATCGCTCACGTGGGACGACTTGGAGTGGCTCCACGACCAGACCGACCTCCCCGTCGTCGTCAAGGGCATCCTCTCGCAGGCGGACGCGCGGCGCGCAGTCGAGCACGGTGCCGACGGCGTCGTAGTCTCGAACCACGGCGGGAGACAGGTCGACCGGTCGGTCGCCGCGCTGGAGGCGCTGCCGGGCGTCGTGGACGAAATCGGCGACGAGGCGTTCATCGGCTTCGATTCGGGAATTCGCTCGGGGGCGGACATTTTGGCCGTCCTCGCGCTCGGTGCTGACCTCGCGTTCGTCGGTCGTCCGTACGTCTACGGACTCACCCTCGACGGGGCCGAGGGGGTCGCGACGGTCCTTGCGAATCTACTCGCCGACTTCGACCTCTCGCTCGGCTTGAGCGGCTACGACGACGTGACGAAGTTGGACCGGGAGGCGCTGGTCCACGAGTCGGCGCTCCAGTAACTACGTCACTCGTTAGCACGCCTCGACAAAAATTAATATCTTACCGCTGAACCGTTCGGTTGAACACGAACGAGGTTCCATCCATGACCCGCTATCTCCACACCACGGTGTCTGCACTCGCCGAGAGTGCAGCACGCGGCGTGGGGAACTGGATGGGCTTCGACGCCGTCCCGACCCTCGCCGCGTAGGCGGGCGTTGGCCCGTCACGCGACGTGATGGGTCGGGACTTCTCTGACTTCTCACGTCGCACAGCGGCGACTCGCGAGCGGCACGTGTGTGCGTGGCTCGCCACGCGCTCGCCCACCAGCCAGCGACAGCACCCTCGATAGCCACAGGTGTCCGACGGACGCGCGTTCGAATCGCGCCGAGGGGATGATGGCAATCCAGATGACCACCACCGAGGTCGAAACCGACCTGCGGCTGCGCATCGCGCGCGGCGACGCGGGCAGCCTCGGCGACGGTGCACGACAGCTACTCGAACAGACCGACGCGGTCGAACGCGTCGAACGAATCGACATCGGCGCGATGCAGCCGGACGCCTTCGACCTCTACGTCGACGCGACCGCCCGGCTCACCCTCGCTGACGACGCAGATATCGAGGCGGTCCGTGACGGCTTCGGCGTTGAACGCGCGGACCCCGCCGACGGATGAGCAACCGGAGCCAGACGAACACGCTCGACCCGCCTTGCGAGTGAGAGTGGTCGCCTCCCGTTGACGCGTTCTTACTCTTTCCAGCGCGCATCCGCGAGGGTGCGCTGGACGGCTTCCTCCCCGACCGCCCCAGCCAGGTGCTCGTAACCGCTGCGCTCGCCCCGGTCGGTCGCCTCCGCGACGAGCCGCGAGACGATGAACTCCGGCGTCGACTTGCCGAGTTGGCCGAAGCGCGGCTGGTAGTCCACCTCGAGTTCGAGATCCGGTGTCAGGCCCTCGGCGAAGATGCCGTCGACGCGTGCCACCTCGGGGAGCGGTTCGAGGTCCTCGGCGAGGTGAGTGACGAACGCGCCAAGCGCTTCCCGTTCGACAGTGAGCGTCACCAACCCGTGCAGGAGGTCGGCTGCGCGGCCCGGCTCGGTGATCGCCTCGAACTCATCGACCAACATCAGGGTGCGGCCTTCGCGGGTCAACGGCGGGACGACCGACCGGAGGGTCGATTCGAGCACGCCGGCGTTGAACGATGCGTGGCGACGGTGGAAGACAATCGAGTCGACCTGCCCGACTGCGGCGGCCTCTGCCGGGACGGGCAGCCCCATCGAAGCGAGCAACTGTACCTGACACAGCGTCTCGAGGACTGTCGTCTTCCCGCCGGAGTTAGCGCCAGTCAGTACGGCCACCCGGTCGCCCGTCGGTACGTCGAGGTCGTGGTCGCCGACCGCGTAGTCGATTGGCTGCACGTCGATTCCGGCATCGAGGAGATCAAGATTGCGTGCACCCTCAACGGCAAGCGTCTCCGTCTCCACGAGGTCGGGGGCGGTGAGGTCGTACGCGACGGTAAAGCGCGCGAGCGACACGTCAAACGCGAGGTCGTCCACGACCGCGACGGCCGCGTCGATCTCCTCGCGGGTCGCCCCGACCGTCTCGCGCAGGTCGGCCGCCACGCTCGTCTCGCGCTCGTCCACGCGGGTCCGGAGCGCGGCCGCAAGCGCGCGCAGTCCTTCGGTGACGAAGCCGGCCGCGTCGGCGGCCCCCTCGGGTGCGGCGTCGCGCACCTCACTCGATGGCAGTCCCGTCTCGTCTGCGACGTGGCGGACGAACGCCGACTGGAACTCCGCGGCGTCGCGGGCGCTCGACCGGACGGCATCGAGCACGCCGTCGGGGTCGGCGGCCATGTCCTCGACCGTCGCGAGCGCGCCGCGCAGTCGGTCGAGTTCGTCGTCCGCACCAGCGCCGAGTCGGTCGTCGCCGTCGAGGGCACGGAGGGCGACAGCGGCCTCGGCCAGCCGGTCGGTGTCGAGGTCAGCGACGGCGGCGAACACGCCGGAGTCGGCGTCGGTCTCGGCGAGCGCGACGGCTGTCTCGGCGGCCGACAAGTCGCCCACCGCGCCGTCGTGGCGGTCGAACGCCTCCAGTACGGCCTCCCGGGTCGCGTCGTCGAGTGTGCGCCACGACTCGGTGGCCGCCATCACGTCGTCGAGGCGAGCACGCATCGCGTCCGTGTCGGTCAGCGGGGTCAACACGCGGATGCGGTCGCCGGCGTGGCGGGTGACGGCGTACTCCTCTGCGAGGTCGAGCAGCGACTTGTACACGTCGCGCGTGTCACGCGTCGTAAGGGTCTCTAACCCCTCGCCGCCGTTGGCGCGCCGGAGGATATGCGTCGCTCGGCCGGGGGTGAGACCGGCGTCGACGAGCGTGCGCGCGTCGGCTGATTCGATGGCCTCGACCGCCCGCTCGGTACCCAGAGACTCAGAGAGGAGCGTCGCCGTCTTTGGGCCGACGCCCCAGTACTCCTGCAGTCGCATACGTGTCGGTCTGCTGGCGTCGCAAAGAACCTCTCGACGGACCGTGCTAGTGTGTCACAGTGCCAACGCAAGCCTTAAATGTGAGTAATTTTCGATATTAAGTGTAATGGCAGGTCCCACACGGCAGCGACAACGTAGCTCCGAGACGGAGTCGGAAACGGAATCGGTAGGGTGTCCCGAGTGCGAGTCCGACTCGCTCGTCCAGTCGGGGGAGGGCGAACTCATGTGTGACGACTGCGGGCTCATCATCGAGGAGTCGAACATCGACCGGGGACCGGAGTGGCGGGCGTTCAACCACTCCGAGCGGCAGTCGAAGTCCCGCGTCGGTGCGCCGACGACCCAGACGATGCACGACAAGGGACTGACCACCCAAATCGACTGGAAGGATAAGGACGCGTACGGTCGGTCTATCTCCTCCGAGAAGCGGAGCCAGATGCACCGGCTCCGGAAGTGGCAGGAGCGAATCCGGACGAAAGACGCCGGCGAGCGCAATCTTCAGTTCGCGCTGAGCGAAATCGACCGCATGTCCTCGGCGCTGGGCGTGCCGCGGTCGGTGCGTGAGGTCGCTTCCGTCATCTACCGGCGCGCGCTCAAAGACGACCTCATCCGCGGTCGCTCCATCGAGGGCGTCGCCACCTCCGCGCTGTACGCGGCGTGTCGCCAGGAGGGGATTCCGCGCTCGCTCGACGAGGTAGCGGAGGTCGCCCGCGTCGAGCAGAAGGAAATCGGCCGCACGTACCGGTATATCGCGCAGGAACTCTCCTTGGGCTTGGAGCCCGTCGACCCGGTCCAGTACGTCCCGCGCTTCTGTTCGGAACTCGAACTCAGCGAGGAGGTCGAGCAGAAGACGCGCGAGATCATCGAGGTAACCGCCGAGAAGGGGATGCTCTCGGGGAAGTCGCCGACGGGGTACGCGGCGGCCGCGATCTACGCCGCCTCCCTGTTGTGCAACGAGAAGAAGACCCAACGCGAGGTCGCGAACGTCGCGCAGGTGACGGAGGTCACCATCCGGAACCGCTACCAGGAACAGATCGAAGCGCTCGACATCCACTGAGCCGATACCGGGGTTTACTACCTCCCGGCGTCGTTTTAGAGCATGGTTAGTTTCGACCCCGAGACGCTGCTGGGTGAGGCGACCCTCGCCGACCGCGACCACGAGACGATGTCGGTGGAGGCTCCCTTCACCGGCGAGGAGTTTGCGACGCTTCCGCTCGGCGACGAGCGCGACGTTGCACACGCCTTCGAGCGCGCCCGCGAGGCCCAATCCGACTGGGAGGCCCGCGACCCGGCAGAGCGCGCTGAGCTGCTACTCGAGTACCACGACCTGTTGTTCGACCACTCCGAGCCACTGCTCGATTTGGTCGTCGAGGAGTCCGGGAAGGCGCGGCGACACGGCTTCGAGGAGCTCATCGACACGGCGATGGCGTCCCGCCACTACGCCCACCGCGTCGAGTCGTATCTCGACGACGAGTCGCGCAAGTCGCCGATGCCGGGACTCGTTGACGTGGAAGTGAACTACCGCGCGAAGGGCGTGGTCGGCGTCATCTCGCCGTGGAACTACCCCTTGACGCTCGCCGTCTCCGACGCCGTCGCCGCGCTGCTCGCCGGCAACACCGTCGTCCTCAAGCCCGCCGAACAGACCGCCTACACCGCGCTCGCTGCCGTCGCCCTCCTGCGCGAGGCCGGCGTTCCCGAGGACGTGATGCAGGTCGTACCGGGCACCGGACCAGATGTCGGCGAACCGCTCGTTGAGGAGAGCGACTACCTCTGTTTCACCGGCTCGTCGAAGACGGGGAGTTTCGTGGCCTCGAAGGCGGGCGAACAGCTCATCGACTGCTCGCTCGAACTCGGCGGGAAGAATCCGGCCGTCGTCATGTCAGACGCCGATATCGACGCTGCCGTGAACGGGCTCGTCCGCGGCGCGTTCACCAACGCCGGACAACTGTGTATCGCCATCGAACGGCTCTACGTCCACGAGTCGGTGCGCGAGGAGTTCACCCGGAAGTTCGTCGCTGCGACCGAGGCGCTCGACGTCCGGCCGAGCGACGACTGGGCGGTCGAGATGGGATCGCTGCTCTCGCAGGCGCAGTTGGACAAGGTGTCCAGTCACGTCGAAGACGCCCGCGACGCCGGCGCGACGGTGCTGACCGGCGGCGAGCCGCTCCCCGACGTTGGCCCGTACGCCTACGCGCCGACTGTCCTGACCGACGTGTCCGGCGAGGCCGACCTAGCGCGACAGGAGACGTTCGGTCCAGTCGTCTCCATCTACGGCTTCGAGGACACCGACGAGGTCATCGAGCGGGCGAACGACTCCATGTACGGACTCAACGCCTCCGTCTGGACCGCCGATACCGAGCGCGGCCGCAACATCGCCCGCCGCATCGACTGCGGGACGGCGAACGTCAACGAGGCCTATGCACCCTCCTTCATTGCCCACGACGCTCCGATGGGAGGAATGAAAGACTCGGGGGTCGGCCGTCGCCACGGCGAGGAGGGGTTCTACCGATTCACCGAACCACAGACGCTCGCCACGCAGGAACGTGGCGAAATAGACTCCCCGCCAGGCGTTCCGTACAAGTGGTACGCCGCCGGGATGAAGCGCGTCTTCAAGCTGCTGCGTGACGTGCCGGGCTTCCGTTAAGCCCGACACACCGCGAGGTCGGGGAGCAGTTCGGTCTCGTCAGGCTCCGTCGTTCGGGCATGGCGCAACATCCGGGTCACGCTCGCCAACAGCCCCATCACGGAGACGAAGACCGGTGCATTCAGGCGAGTCACTCGTCGTAGCTCCCCGACTGCACTCTCGCGTTCCCCCTCGTCGAGGACGTGTGAGAGTGCGCCGCCGAGACACGGCGTCGCGTCGAACTGTCCGTCCAGTCCGAGCGCGCGCACGTCACCCTGCTGTGTCGTGACTCGTTCGCCTACGCCGTGTTCGTGCGCCTTCTCGCGGGCGATGTCGACCTGTCGCCCGCTCACGTCGACGAGCGTCACGTCGTAGCCGCGCTCGGCGAGCCAGACGGCGTAGCGACCACTGGCCCCGCCGACATCGAGGACGTGTCCCGAGTCGGGGAGGTGTTCCGTCAGGTACTCCGTCGTCACCTCGAACTCCAGTCGGTGGTGGAAGTCGCGGTCGAGTCGCTCCCACTCGCGCTCGCCGTACTCGTCGTAGAAGGCCGCGATGTCGTCGTCGCGCATGTCCGAAGCCATCGGGTGCGGAAGTGTCAACGTCTCGACCTCGCAGTCGCGACTGCTTTGTCACGGGCGCTCCAACTGCGGCTATGGGCGGCACCTACACGCTTCTCATCAGACTCGCAGAGCCGACCGATATCGAGGTGGGTGCACTCGGCTGCCACCGATTCGCTGCCGGCTGGTACGGCTACACCGGGTCGGCACTCGGGGCCGGTGGGTTCTCGCGAATCGACCGCCACGCCGAGGTCGCGACCGGCGAGCGCGACACCCGCCACTGGCACATCGACTACCTGCTCGGATATCCCGACGCGACACTCGTCGGTGACGTGCGAACCGAGGCGGACGTGGAGTGTACCGTCGCGCGAGCGCTCCCGTCTGGGCCTGTCGCCGGCTTCGGTGCATCCGACTGTGACTGTGAGAGTCACCTCACCTACGCCCCCGACCGGGAGACGCTCGTTCGGGCGGTCGAATCAGCTCACGAACAAGCGCGCTAACGCCGGCCCCGCGCGGTGAGGTAGATGCCGCCGATGACAATGGCCCCGCCAGCGAGCGTCAGCGCGCCGGGAACCTCTCCGAGGATGACGAGCGCGAGCACGGTAGAGCCGACCGGTTCACCGACGAAGGAGACGCTGACGACCGAACTCTCGACGTGAGCCAGCGCCCAGTTGACGACGGTGTGTCCGAGCAGTCCCGGGCCGATTGCCATCCCGAGAAACAGCAGCCACTCGCGGGGGGGATACGCGAGCACGGGGTCACCGAGCGCGAGCGAGTAGGCGAGCAGCCCGCCGGCACACACGACGTAGACGACGGTGACGTACGGCACCAAGTTGACGCGCTGGCGCACCGACCGCCCGGCGAGGACGTATAGGCCGGCGAGCACCGCGCCGGCGAGTGCGAGTAGATTTCCGAGCACCGGCTCGGGGGCGGTCGTTCCGCCGAGTAGCCCGTCGAGACTCATCACCGCAGAGCCGGCGAGCGCGACGCCGATGCCGGCGAGCGAGCGGCGCGACAGCGACTCCCCGAACAGGAAGTATGCACCGACAGCGACGAACGCCGGCTGTGTCGTGACGAGCGTGACGCTGGCGGCGACGGTCGTCTTGTCGACGGATTCGAACCACGTCGCGAAGTGGGCCGCGAGCGCGAGCCCAGCGAGCAGCGCAGACAGCAGGTCACGGCGGTCGAACTTCTGAAACTCCGCGCCCGAACGGAGAGACAGCGGCGCGAGCAACAGCAGCGTCAGCGTGACTCGCCAGAACGCCATCGGCCCGCTCGGGGCGTTGGAGAACCGAATCAGGATTGCGCTCGTTGAGACGGCGACGATGGCGACGGCCAGTGCGGCCATCGGCGGCGTCCGTCGTTCGAGCGCGGCGAGCAGTCCCACACCTTCGCTCGTCGGGGCCGGTAATTACCTGTTTCTCTCGCTCGGTATTCTGCTCGCTCGTCTCCAGTCACTGACTCACTCGAAGTGGGCCTTCGTTGCGCGGTGACGGTGATAGAACATCGGCTCGAAGCCCAGTCCGCCGAACGGCTCTGCGAGTTTCCCGAGCGGGCCACCCGGGAGGCGATAGACGACGCGGTCGTCGACGAGCGTTTCGCCGGCCTCGTTCTCGAAGAAGCGGTGGGTGTGTTCCCACTCCGGAAACGGACCGTCTTCCATCACGTCCCGGAAGTACGCGCGGCCGTTGTCGAGGTCGACCTCGCGCTCGGTGATGACTGAGGTCCACGACTGGCGCGGCCCGACGTCGAGGGGACGCAGCGACATCTCGATGCATGCGCCCTCCTCCAGAATTTCCGGGTCGGTCTCGCCGTTAGGGCCGATGACAGTGTTGATTTCGAGGTTGGCGACGCCGGGCGTGAGTTCGGTCAGGCCGGCGACACGCGAGTGGAAGTCCCAGACCTCATTGAGTGGTGCATCGACCCACGTGGCGCGGTGGTATGTCGGCATACCCGAACAACGGGCGGCGAGGGGAAAACAGTCGCGGCGGCTACTTCAGTCGTTCCTGCAGGAAGGAGGGGTGGGCTTCCTCGACGCCGTCGACAGAGAGGATGTCCTCGGAGATGACGGAGCCGACGGCGTTGCCGTCCGTCCCTCGGACTTCGGCCATCAGCGTGTGGTCGCCCGACGAGGCGTACAGCGCTTCGACGGAGTCGAGAGCGGCCAACTGCCGGGAGGCCTCCACGTACTGCTCGCTCGCGACCTCGATGCCGACCAGCGCGATGGAGCGTGACGCGAGTTTCTTCGGGTCGATGTCGGCGGAGTAGCCGACGATGACACCGTCCGATTCCAGCTTGTCGACGTACTTGCGAACCGTCGGCTTCGAGACACTCGCTTGGTCCGCAATCTCGGCGTAGGAGGCCTGGGCGTCCTCCTCTAACACCGAGAGGATACGTTCCTCGGTGGTGTCGGTACTCATACTACGTCATTTCGCGCGACGAGAAAAGTATCTTCCGTATGCGAAACTCTGGCGACGAAACCGTGAAACCGTCCCCGGGAGTAGCAGGGGTATGACCCTGACGAAGCGCATCATTCCCTGTATCGACGTGGACTTAGACGACGAGGGGAACGCCGCCGTCTACACCGGCGTCAACTTCGAGGAACTCGAATACACCGGCGACCCCGTAGAGATGGCGAAAAAGTACAACGAAGCCGGCGCAGACGAGTTCGTCTTCCTCGATATCACGGCCAGCGCTGAGGGGCGCGAGACGATGCTCGACACCGTCTCCGCCGTGGCTGACGAGGTGTTCATCCCCCTGACCGTCGGCGGCGGCATCCGGACGAAAGCCGACATCAAGGAGACGCTCCGTGCCGGCGCGGACAAGGTCTCTATCAACTCTGGGGCAATCGCCGAGCCGTCGCTCGTGAACGAAGGTGCACGCGCCTTCGGCTCGCAGTGTATCGTCATCTCCATCGACGCGCGCCGCCGCTTCGACGAGCAGGGCGAACACTACGTCGAGGTGGACGGCGAGTCCTGCTGGTTCGAGTGCACCGTCAAGGGCGGCCGCGAGGGGACCGACCTCGACGTGGTGGAGTGGGCCAACGAGGTCGAATCGCGCGGCGCTGGTGAACTGTTCGTCAACAGCATCGACGCCGACGGAACGAAAGACGGCTACGACATCCCGCTCACGAAGGCAGTCTGTGACAGCGTCTCCACGCCGGTCATCGCCTCCTCCGGCTGTGGCGGTCCCGAGGATATGTACGAGGTGTTCACCGACGCCGGGGCCGATGCCGGTCTCGCAGCTTCCATCTTTCACTTCGACGAGTTCGGTATCGGTGAAGTGAAGCGGTATCTAGACGAGAAGGGTATCCCGGTCCGACTGTAACACACTCACCACTTTCACTCTGGTGGCGCGGAACTGAACAGTTGCCCGCCTAGGGGTATCTCGTCTCTCCTGCCAGGAGATTACTCCGGCTGTGTAACCACTTTCACTCTGGTCTCCAGTGGTGACAGAGCAGTTGCTCTCGAAAGAAAAACGAGAGAGAAACGCCGAGATTACGCGGCAGCGTCGAAGGCGTCCGTGAAGGAGTCGGACTTCTGTTTGACGGCCGTGGTCGCTGCTTCGAGGGCGTCGAGCGGCGCGGTGCCGGGTTCCGTCTCGATGTTGAGAATCGGGTCCGTCTGGCCACCTGACTGCTCGGGGTTCATATCGTAAGTCGCGGTGGCGACGCCGTCTGTCTCCAGCAGCGCGCTCTTGAGGACGTTCATGAAGGTGTGGTCCTCGCCGGCGATTTCGATGGCGAGTTCGGTCTCCTCGTTCTCGATGACGCGCAAGTCCATACGGAGTAGAGGGGGAGGCGGTCGGAAGTACGTTTCGGAGTCATGGCACGAGCGTAGCGAGTGCCAGAGATGTGAGCGGGAGGAGCAACGCGACGACACGCGAACAGGAGAGGCAGAACAACGTGAGGTCCCGGGAACAACGAGCGGGAGGAGCAACACGAAGAAAAGAGACCGACCAGCGCGAGACCGCTCGACCACCTCGCAAACGCCGCGAAACACGCACTGAGTTTACGCCAGTAGCCAAACGTCGGTGAAACGCTAACATCGCTAAACTGTGGCGGTGGAGTTAAGACGAATCGCCCGCCAGATGCGCCCGTATGAACGTGGATGACATCTCTCAGGTGACGGTACTTGGGGCAGGGAACATGGGCCACGGCATCACGGAAGTCGTGGCCATCGCCGGCTACGACGTGGTGATGCGTGATATCGAACAGGACCTCGTCGACGACGGCTTCGAGTCGATCAAGTGGTCAGTGGAGAAGCTCTCGGAGAAGGGAATCGTCTCGGAGGACGCCGAGACGGTGCTTGACCGCATCGACACCGAAGTGGACCTCGAAACCGCCGTCTCGGACGCCGACCTCGTCATCGAGGCCGCGCCCGAGCAGATGGAAATCAAGAAGGACATCTTCTCGGACCTCGACGAGTTCACGCCCGAGGACGCGATTCTCGCGTCGAACACGTCCTCGCTCTCGATCACGGAGATCGCGACCGCGACCTCGCGGCCGGAGCAGGTCGTCGGGATGCACTTCTTCAACCCGCCCGTCAAGATGGACCTCGTCGAGGTTATCTACGGCGCGGAGACGGCCGACGAGACCGCCGAGGCCACATACGAATTCGTGGAGTCCATCGACAAGACGCCGATTTACGTCCGGAAGGACGTGAACGGCTTCGTCGTCAACAGCGTGCTCGGACCGTTCAGCGACGAGGCGGCCTGGATGGTCAGCGAGGGTGTCGCCGACATCGAGGCGGTCGACGCTGCGATGGTCCACCGCCGCGGCTACCCGATGGGTCCGTTCGAACTCAGTGACCTGACGGGTATCGACATCGGCTATCACGTCCGGAAGGAGGCCGGGCGCGACATCCCGCCGATCGTGCAGGAGAAGGTCGACGCCGAAGACCTCGGCCAGAAGACCGGTCGGGGCTACTACGACTACGAGGACGGCGGGGGGACGACCTACGAGGCCGGACAGGGCGAGGACGTCGACACCCTCCGCATCGAGGCGCGCATCATCAACGAGGCCGCGCGACTCATCGGCAACGACGTGGCGACCGCCGAGGCAATCGACACCGGAATGCGACTCGGTGCCGGCTTCCCCGAAGGACCGTGTCGCCGCGGCGACAAAATCGGGCTCGATACCGTGCTCGAGAAGCTCGAAACGCTCCACGATGAGTACGACCACGAGCGCTACGAGCCGTCCGAACACCTGCGTAGCCTCGTCGAGGCAGGCACGACCGGCGAGGAAGCGGGCGAGGGATTCTACGACTACGGCGGCGACGACGGCGAGCGCCACTACTCCACCATCCAGTACGAGCTTTCCGACGACGGCCTGCTCGAAGTCACGCTCGACCGACCAGAGCGCATGAACGCGCTCAACGACGACCTCATGGACGAGGTCGTCCACCTGCTCGACAGCTCCGACCTCGATGAGGTCCGGGCGGTCACCTTCGAGGGGGCGGGCGACCGCGCCTTCTCCGCCGGCGCAGACATCACCGGCTTCGCCGGCCGCGAGCCGTACGAGGCGGCTATCACGGAGTTCTTCGAGGCCGTCGCGGAGTATCCGCGCCCGACGCTCGCGAAGATCGACGGCTTCTGTCTCGGCGGCGGCCACGAGCTTGCGCTCGCGTGTGACCTCCGTATCGCGACCGAGGACTCCGAGTTCGGCTTCCCCGAGATCAACCTCGGACTGCTGCCTGGCGGCGGCGGTACCCAGCGCGCCATGCGGATGCTTTCTGACGCTCGCGCGAAGGAACTCGTCTTCCGCGGCGAACACATCTCCGCCGAGCGCGCACAGAATTGGGGGCTCATCAACCGCGCCGTCCCCGAATCCGAGTTCGAGGAGACCGTCGAGGAGTTCCTCAACGACCTCGTCTACGGCGCGCCGATCGCCCTCCAGAAGGCGAAGCGCGTCATGAACGTCGGCCGCGACCAGGACCTCGAAGCCGGACTCGAACTGGAGTCGCAGGCGTTCGGTCACCTCCTCGCGACAGACGACATGCAGGAGGGTGCCGCGGCGTTCATGGAGGACCGCGACCCCGAGTTCGAGGGGAAGTAGGATGTCGACCGAGGGGTACGAGCCGCTGGCCGCACAGTTATCTGACCACGGCCTGCTGTCGTGGCTCGACCTCTCGGCGGTGGACATCGAACAGGGCCGCGTCGTGTTCGAACTCCCCTTCGACGAGAAGTTCGCCAACATCGCCTCAGGCAGCGTCCACGGCGGCGTGACGGCGACAATCATCGACACGGCCTCCGGGTTCGCGCTCCGGACGACGTTCGACGATCCGACCGACGTGGCGCTGACGACGACCGACCTCAACACCCGCTACGTCCGGCCCGCGACTGACGACGTGCGCGTCGAGGCCGAGGTCGTCCGCGCGGGCAGCTCGATGGGCGTCACCGAGTGTGAGGTAACCACCGTCCACGAGGGCGAGCGCAAGGTCGTCGCGACCGGCGGAACGACCTACCGGCTGTTTCGCGACGCCAACTGAGAACGCTCGACTCGGTGGCTTCTTCTCGCGCCCGCACGGGTGGTCTGTGTGACCCTCGCTACGGACCTGTTCCTGCTTCTCGTCGGTGCCGGCGCGTTGTGGTACGGTGCCGAACGGTTCGTCGAGGGGGCCGTCGGACTCGCCCGCCGAGTGAACGTCCCGGAACTGGTCGTCGGGGTCGTTATCGTCGGTATCGGTACGTCGATGCCGGAGGTCGTCGCGTCCAGCGCGGCGGCTCTCGGTGGGCGCACCGACATCGCGGTCGGGAACGCCGTCGGCTCGTGTAGCTTCAACGCCTTCGGCGTCGTCGGACTGGTGGCGGTGCTCGCGCCCGGTTCGGTGACGAGTGCGGCGACGGTGACGACGCTGTGGCTCGTCGGGCTGACGGCACTCGTCACGGCGCTGCTGTTCACAGGTCGGAAGCTGACGCGGGTAGAAGGCATGGTCGCGACGGCGGTGAATCTGGTCCGGTGGACGCTGGATATTCTCTGATTACTGGTAAGCGAGCGTCATGACCCACTGCGTGAACTTATCCGAGTTGGCGTCGATTTCATCGTCGCCGACGAACGGCGAGAGCATGTCGCCGGCCATCAGCAGCGAGAAGTCGAGATCCTCCGGATCGACGATTGGCTCCACGAAGTAGGTCGTGTGCCCATTGTGGACGCTCTCCTCGCGTTCGATGTGGCCCTTCTCCTCCAGCGACTCGATTAGTCGGCTCCCCTTCCGGGAGTCGATGTCCATCTCCTTCCAGAACTCGCTTTGGTGGATTCCCCCCTCGCGGGCGATGAGTTCGAACGCCGTCTCCTCCTCGTCGGTGAGCGACTCGGCCATACCACATCGAGGACGGTCTGGTTGTTAAAATCTGCCGTCTGGCCCGTACTGCTTGAACGGCACCTCACACGGCGGCCCGTCGGCGTAGCGCCACGTCACCGTCTCGTCGACCTCGACCAGCGTCGCCGACTTCGTCCCGAACGTCTCGCCGTGGATGCAGACGCCGTAGTCGTGGTCGCCGAGTATCTCACCCGCCGTATCGAGCCACCCGGTCGCCGTCGTCGCCCCACTCGCGACCAGCGCGTCCAGCACCGACTCGTCGTTCGCGGCCTGCTCGCGGCCGCGGTCCGGTCTCTCGCGGGGAACGAAGAACGAGCGGGTCCGCTGTGGTTCGTCCGCGTCGGCGGGCCCGCCACGGGCGCCACACCAGCCCGTGTTCCCGACGACGTACGTTCCGGGCGCGAGCCGCGTCTCCGAGTCCGTCGCGTCGTGTTCGAACAGTAAGGCGCGCTCCCGGTCGGCGACGAGCAGGTGGAACGGTTCGTACGCGTGCGTGTCGAGTTCACGGCGAACGAGTCGAGCTGCGGCCTCGGCACTCGACTCTGTGAGCGCGTCCCGGACGAGGAGGCCGCGCGACCGGTCACCGTCGGGCACGTCCCGGCTCCAGCGGTTCGTGACCGCGGCGAGCACGCCGTCGTCGTTCGTTCCTGCCCACGTGCCGCCGGCCTCCTCGTCGCGAGGAGCGAGGATCTCCGGGTCGTCCCACCGGTGGGGTGGACTGGACTGGCGCGCGTACAGCTCGTCGCGGTTGGCAGCGACGGCGAGTGGCGCGTCGAACTGCCGGTACGCGACCGTGAGAGTGCACATACCCGAGGTACGCCAGCCGGCATCAAAAGTAGCGAGTTACCGGGCGGTGTCCGGCTCCTCGAGCAGGAGCGTCGCGGCGGCGCGGTCGACGGTGCCCGACGCCGTCCGCGGTAGCGCGTCGACGAGCCGCCACTGGCGAGGAATCTTGAAGCCTGCGAGCCGGTCGCGCGCGAACTGCTCGACCGGCTCGGCCGAGTCGGGGCCGACCAACAGCGCGGCGACACGCTGGCCGAACCGGTCGTCCGGGACGCCGGCGACGAATGCGTCCTCCACGTCGGGATAGTCGCGGAGGACGTCCACCACCTCGCCGGGGTCGACGTTCTCGCCCCCGGTGATGATGCGGTCGGTCAGGCGATTGAGCACCCAGAGCTTGCCCGACTCATCGCGGTAGCCGGCGTCGCCGGTGTGGAAGCCGTGTGGGCCGAACGCATCCTCGGTCGCCTCGGCGTCGTCGTAGTAGCCAGGCGTGACTGTTGGCCCGCTGACGACGATTTCGCCGGACGCACCGGGTTCGACGGGTACGTCGTCGCTGTCGACGGTGGTGACGCGCGTGAATATTAGGGGTGAGCCGACGGTGCCGAGCGCCTCCCGCGTCTGTGTCGGACTCGCGGTCGCAATCTGTGAGCTCGTCTCCGTCATCCCGTAGCTGGGATACAGCGACACGTCGGCCTCGCGGGCCGTCTCGACGAGCGAATCGGGCGTCGGTGCACCGCCGACGAGGACGAATCGGAGCGACGCCATGACGGCCTCGCCGTCCGCCTCCAGTAGCTCGCGACACATCGTCGGGACCAGCGAGGTCGCCGTCGCACCCACGCGGTCCATCTCCGCGAGCGACCCTTCGGGGTCGAAGCTCCCGGTCGAGACGGCGACGCTCGTCCCGTAGAGGACGCTCCGATAGACAGGAGCCAGCCCGCCCATGTGGTACATCGGGAGGGTGCAGTACCAGCGGTCGTCGGGGAGCACGCCGAGTCGCCACGACGACGCGGCCGCGCTCGCCGCGAGGTTCCCCATCGTGAGTTCGACGAGCTTCGGCCCGCCGGTCGTTCCGGAGGTGGCGAGCAACGCCGCGGTACAGTCGCGCGTCCACGACCCGAGTTCGAACGACTCCGGGTCGATAGTCGAGAGGGGCCGTGCTCCCTCACTCGGTTGGTCGACCGTCGCCAGCGGGCCGTCGAACGCCTCGGTCGCCGTCGGCTCCGTCTCGGCCGTACAGATGAGGGTGTCGACATCAGCGGCGTCGAGTGTACCGTCGAGTTCGCGCGCCGTCAGTCGGACGTTCAGGGGGACGAGCACGGCCCCGAGTCGGTTGGCCGCGTGGACGAGTCTGACGAACCCCGGGCGGGTCTCTGCGAGCACGCCGAGGTGGTCGTCGACGCCGACGCCGAAGGCCGACAACTGCCCGGCGAGGTGTTCGACCTCGTCGTCGAGGTCGCCGTAGCTCGTCGACCGACCAGACGCCGCGTCGACGACAGCCGTACTGGCCGGCGTCGCGCGCGCTCGAATCGCCAGCCAGTCACGCATAATCTGCCAATAACACGGCCGGAGTATTTCCATCTTTCTGTGGGACCGTGACGACACCTCCGCCGACGGGTGCCGGGTCGGGGATGTCTCCCGTCGCGAGCAGCGACCCGGTCGCGAGCCCGCAGGCCGACACCGCCGGTATCGCGGCCGCGACGTGGACCGCCGCCGCCCGCGCAATTGGGCCGTCGATGGTCGTCGTCACGACCGGTTCGATGCCCGCACCGCGAGCCAACCTCGCGAGTTCGAGCGCCACGTCCGGCCCGCCGAGTGCCATCGGCTTCAGGACGAGGTGGTCCGCCTCGCTGTCGAGCACGGCGTCGATACCGTGCTCGTAGAGGCCTTCATCAAGCGCGACACCGACGCCCGTGTCCGGGAGTGCGGTGAGCCCACCCAAGTCGCTCGCCGGGAGTGGCTGTTCGACGTACGACACGTCGAACGCTGCCAGCTTTTCGAACGCCCGATTCGCCGTGTCACGGGTCCAGCTGCCGTTCGCGTCGAGTCGAATCCCGATGTCGGGCGCGACTTCGCGCGCCGCGGCGACGCGCTTGATGTCCTCGTCTAGGGGTCGGTTCGCGGCCTTGAGTTTCACGCAGGTGTACCCCTCGTCTACGGCGTCGGTGACGCGCTCGCGCGTCTGTTCGGTCGAAGCGTCTCCGACGGTCGCGTTCGCGGGGACCGTCTCGACTCGCTCGTCGCGACCGAGGTGGCGGTAGAGGGGAACGCCGTCGTCGCGGGCGTCACCGTCGAGCAGCGCGAGCGCGAGTCCGTGGCGAGCCGCCGGCGGGAGCGTATCGAGTTCGGCGGGCGTCACGTCCGAGAGTGCGTCCCGGCACTCGTCGTAGCTCTCTGTCCATCCCGGCAGGGGACAGGCCTCACCGACGCCACAACTCCCGTCGTCTCCGTCGAGAGTGACGAGAAACCCCTCGCGTCTCGCGATGTCGCCGGCGGCAGTCGCGAGCGGTTCGCGCAGCTCGAAGGCGAACGGCCGGAAGTTCATACGGCGAGCCCCGCGGCGAAGAGGAGGCTGTGTGCGAACAGGAGTTTGCCCGTGGTTTCGAGCGCCGGGTTCAGCGCTTCGCCACCCGTCTCGGTGAGGACCGTCCGCGCGAGTCGGGCAGCGAGCGGGAGCGTCACCAGCGGTGCGAGCGTCGCGAGCCCGTAGCCCGTGGCGGCGAAGACGACCGGGACGACGTACGCCATCCCGAGCATGAGGAGGAACTCGATGCGGGAGCCGGTGTAGCCGAGCGTGACGGCGAGGGTTCGTTTGCCCGCCTCGGCGTCGGTCTCGCGGTCGCGGATGTTGTTCACGACGAGAATACACGTCGACAGTCCCGCTGCCGGAAGCGCGGCGACGACCGCCGCGAGCGGGACGAGGTCGGCCGGGGCGGTGAACGTCGGGACCCCAGCGACGGCGACGGCGGCCGCCTGTACGTAGTACGTGCCGGTGACGGCGACGAGACCGAAGTAGACGAAGACGAAGAGATCGCCCAGTCCGCGGTAGCCGTAGGGGGCCGGCCCGCCGGTGTAGGCGATGCCCGAGGCGACTGAGGTGAGCCCGACGACGACGATTGCCGATCCGCCGACCCAGACGAGATACGTGCCGAGCAGGATGGCGACCGCAAAGGTGGCGTACATCGCTCGCTTGACCGCTGCGGGTTCGATGAGTCCCCCCGCGGTGACACGGGTGAACCCCTCGCGCTCCTCGGTGTCGGCCCCCCGTACGGCGTCGTAGTAGTCGTTCGCGAAGTTGGTCCCGATTTGGAGGAGGAGTGCGCCCACCAGCGCGGCGACGGCCGGCAGGGGGGCGAAGACGCCTCGTTGGAGTGCGACGCCGACGCCGACGACGACCGGTGCGGCTCCGGCCGGGAGCGTCTGTGGCCGCGCGGCCATCAGCCACGCGCGTCGCGTCGTGATGTCGGCGTCGCTCATTACCCCTCCGTAGCAGGGGACCCGACTAAGCGACTGCGATTGGCGAACTGGTATGTTCGGTGGTGTTGTCATTGGAGAGTTCGCCTCCGATACCGCGGGCGTGTTTGGCGTGAGCACCAGCCCCGCGACCACTCTCGTTGCTCGGTTCCGTGGAAACCGCACCGCGCCAACCCTCCCCCGCGACGCACACGCGCTGCCGCGCGGTGCGTCAGGCCACCACAACAGTTGCCTGTCCAATCCGTATGCGGTTGGCGTGAGCCAGCGCGCCCCGTGCGCGTCCGTCGTCGCGAGGGATGAGCGACCGCAGGGAGCGAGTCGGCTGGGGAGTTTCGTGGGCGGTGCTGTCGGGTGGAAGGGGCGGGCGTATCGCACGTGTTTGGTCGGTTCCGTGACCACTATCGGTCGCTCGCTACGCTCGCCCCCGATATGTCACGGGGACAGAGGGAGAGCGACGCTCTCCCAAACAGCCGGCCGTGCAACCGCCGGCAAGACCGCGACACGCCCGGGGATTTCAAGCCGGAAGTAACAGCGTAGACAGCGCACCCGAAACAAAGCCGAACACGTAGAAGAACAGAGACCGGTCAGTAGTAGTACGGGAACTCCGAGAAGTCCGGCTCGCGGTTTTCGTTGAACGCGTCCCGGCCCTCCTGTGCTTCGTCGGTCATGTAGCCCAGCCGCGTCGCCTCGCCGGCGAATACCTGCTGGCCGACGAGTCCGTCGGTGTCCATGTTGAACGCGTACTTGAGCATGCGCATTGCATTCGGAGATTTCGAGAGCATCTCTGCTGCCCACTCCAGCGCGCGGTCTTCCAGTTCGGCCTGCGGAACGACCTCGTTCACCATCCCCATGTCGGCGGCCTCCTCGGCGGAGTAGGTCTTGCCGAGGAAGAACACCTCACGCGCCTTCTTCTGGCCAATCTGGTGGGCGAGATACGCGCTGCCGAAGCCGGCGTCGTAGCTCCCCACGTCGGGGTCCGTCTGGAGGAACTTCGCCTCCGTGCCGGCGAGGGTCATGTCACAGACGACGTGCAGGGAGTGGCCGCCGCCGACCGCCCACCCCGGCACGACCGCGACGACGGGCTTTGGCATGTGACGTATCTGGCGCTGGACCTCGAGGATGTGGAGTCGCGGCCCGGGCGTGTCGTCGTCGAGGTCGTCGTTCTCTGCTCGCGTGTCGCTATCGCTCCCGCTCGCACCTGAGGCTTCACTGCGTTCAGCCTCGCTGTATTCGTAGCCGGCTTCGCCGCGAATCCGCTGGTCGCCGCCCGAACAGAACGCCCAGCCGCCGTCCTTCGGGGATGGACCGTTGCCGGTGATGAAGACACAGCCTACGTCGGTCTGGCGCTTGGCGTGGTCGAGGGCGGTCGAGAGTTCGTCCACCGTCTCCGGGCGGAAGGCGTTGCGGACCTCCGGGCGGTCGAAGGCGATGCGGAGCGCGCCCACCTCGGTCGCGCGGTGATACGTCAAATCGCGGAAGTCGAACCCCTCGACCGGCTCCCAGCTGTCGGCGTCGAATAGCTCTGAGACCATACCCCGACAACGGGGCCCACGGCAAAAATCCGGCCGATTACAGTAGTTCCTCCTCGACGCGCGACTGCACCTGCTCGCGAACCCCGTGGCTCGCGTCCGAGTCGAATCGCACCTCGATGACCTGCGTGCCCGCCTGGTCGAAACTTGTCGCGTACGCCTCGCAAAAGCCCTCGCGCGTGCTCGTGCGAGCAAACGACAGCGAGTGGAGGTCACCAGTCGCCGAGAAATCCAGTCCGTGCGGGGTTCGGAAGTACCCCTCGAAGGTCTCGTGAGCCTCGATTGGAAGGAGATGGAAGATGCCGCCGCCGTCGTTGTTGATGAGGACGATAGTCGCGTCGAGGTCAAATCGGTCGAGTGCGAGCAGGCCGTTGGTGTCGTGGTAGTAAGCCAAATCCCCCGTGACGAGCACGAGCGGGTCGTCGCTCGCGCTCTTTGCCCCGAGTGCCGTCGAGGTGATGCCATCGATGCCGGAGACGCCCCGATTGCCGAGGACGGTCAGTTCACGCGCGCTCGGCCGAGCGAATCGGTCCATGTCCCGGACGGGCATTGAGTTGGAGACGAAGACGGTGCTCGGGTTGGGCGCGCGAGCGAGGGCGTCGGTCACGACCTGCCCTTCGAAGAATCGGTCCTCGTCGGCGACGAGAGGCCAGTAATCGGCTTCGAGCGCGGCAAGTCGGTCGGCGTACGGCGTCCCGTCGGGCGACGTGAGCCGGTCTGCGAGCGACCGCGCCAGTCGGGTCGGCTCCGCGACGAGGGTGTCCGTCGCCGCGAACTCCGCCTCGCGCCAGCCGCCCGTCGGGTCCACGAGATACTGCCGGAGGGACGGGTCTGCCATCGCAAGCGCGGCCAGCCGCTTCCGGAGCGGCTTCGAAGTCGGCGAGGCACCGAATCGGAGGACGAAGTCGGGCGCGCACTCGCCGGAGAGACCGTCGGCCCACGCGTCGTAGCCACCGAGTATCGTCACGCCGTCCTGCTCGGTGTGGGGACCGAATCGCAGTCCGGAGAGTGGGTCCGCGAGCACGGGAAAGCCAGTCAGGCGGGCGAGCGCGGCGAGTGCACTGCGGTCGGGCGTCGGCTCGTCGGCCGGGCCACAGACGATGAGTCCCCGCTCCGCCGACTCGATTGCCGACACGAGGTCGGCGTGGTCGCCGGCCGGGAGCGCCGGCGTCCCCTGCGTCGTCTGGACGAACGGTCCGTCCCGACCCTTTGTTGCGAGCGGGTGCGCGTCGAGCCAGGTCTCGGACACGTCGTCGGTCTCGACGGTCGGCTCCAGCGGCTTCCGGAACGGGACGTTCAGGTGAACGGGACCGGGCTTGGTCGCCGTGGTCGTCGCAACGCTACGCGAGATGGCAGTCCGGAGCGACCGGAGCTTTCGGTCGTGGACCTCCGGCTCGGGGAGAGTGCGCTGGTGGCGCAGCGAGTCGCCGTAGAGAGTCGACTGCGAGACGGTCTGGTTCGCGCCCGAGTCGTCGAGTTCGGGGGGACGGTCGGCTGTGAGCAGGAGCATCGGCACGCGGGCGCGGCCGGCCTCCATCACAGCCGGGTGGTAGTTCGCGAGCGCCGTGCCCGAGGTGCAGACGAGCGGCGTCGGCTTTCCCGTCTGCTTTGCGCGTCCGAGTGCGAAGAAGGCTGCCGAGCGCTCGTCCAGCTGTGAGTAGGTCTCGATATCCGGGTGTTGTGCGAACGCGACCGTCAGCGGCGTCGACCGCGACCCCGGCGAGAGCACCGCCGCGTCGACGCCAGACTTCGCGAGTTCGTCGACAACGGTCTCGCCCCACAGCGTGTTGACGTTGGGTGGCGTCATTCGAGTTCGTCGAGCATCGGTCGGTACTTGAGTTGTACTTCGTCCCACTCGGCGTCGGGGTCGGAGTCTTCTACGATGCCGACGCCGGCAAACAGGGTGGCGGTGTCACCGGCCGTCACGGCCGACCGAATCGCCACGGCGAAACTGCCGTGGCCGGCGGCGTCGAACCAACCCACGGGGGCGGCGTACCAGCCGCGGTCGAACGACTCCGTGTCTCGAATCGTTGCCAGCGCGCGGTCCGGGGGCAGGCCCCCGACGGCCGGCGTCGGATGGAGGGCTTCCACCAGCGTCAGGACGTGCTCGTCGTCCGACAGCGTCGCCGTAATCGGTGTTTCGAGGTGTTGGACCGTGGCGAGTCGGCGCACGTCTCGCTCGCCGGTCGAGATGCTGGCCGCGAAGGGGGACAGCTGGTCGCGAATCGCGTCCACGACGATGTCGTGTTCGTGGACGTTCTTCTCGTCGCGGCGCAGTTCATCGGCCAGCCACTCGTCCTCGGCGGGGGTATCACCGCGTCCGGTCGTGCCAGCCAGCGCCCCCGTCGCGAGCGTTCGCCCCCGCAGGGTGGCGAGTCGCTCAGGCGTCGCGCCGATGAACGCGGGCGTCAGCTCCGCATCGCCCGTCGGCTCGAACAAGAATCGGTAGCAGTCCGGGTAGGTGTCTGCGAGCCTGGCGGTCACCTCGTGGGCGGCGAGGGGACCGTCGAGGCGTGCACGCAACGCCACCGCGAGGACGACCTTCCGGAGTTCGCCGGCCGCGATGCGGTCGGTCGCGTCCGTCACCGACGCGCGCCACGCCTCCTTCGTCGTCGTGCGTTCCCGCTCCACGACGCTGGACGCGCGCATCGTCTCCGGAGTCGGAAGGTTCCCCAGTTTCGCCGCCGTGGCGTCGAGTTCGTCGCTGACGAGTTCGGCAGTTGCGTCCGGACCGACGCCGTTCACCGTCAGCCACGCCGCGTCGTCGGTGTAGGTGACCTGCCGGCGCGGGAGGACGAACTGCGCGCTCGGAAATGCGCCCCACGGCTCCTCGTCCGTGTCGTGTTCGTCGTGGAACGTGAAGCCGCCGAACAGCCGCGGGCGAGCGGCCTCGGTGCCGGCGTGTACGTCACCCTCGGCGAACAGGCGGTCGGCGGCCGCCCGCACGTCACCGAAGCGGTCCTCGCCGCCGGCGGTGAGCGTCACAGCGGCTCCCGACCCGATGACGGTCTCCTCGCCGTCCCCGCTCCAGAAGAGACGTGGGGTCGCGGCGTCGGCCAGCGCGGCCCGTGCGGGCGGCGCGGAGATCTGGCGCGCACGGGAGACGACCCGCATCTCGTCGCCGAGCGATTTCATTACCCCACGGTAGGGGTGCCACTGGCTTATGTATCCCGTTCGGGTACCCCGACTGACTCAGGCGTACCGTTCCTCGTTCCACGGGTTCGCCGTGTTTGAGTAGCCCCGCTTTTCCCAGTAGCCACGCTCCGGTTCGGTCAGGAACTCGATGCCGGTGAGCCACTTCGCGCCCTTGTATGCGTAGCGGTGGGGGACGACGACCCGGACCGGCCCGCCGTGGTCGGCGGGGAGCCGCTCGCCGTCGTGTTCCCACGTCACGAGCATCTCGCGGCGCGTGCAGGTGTCGAGCGGGAGGTTCGTCGTGTAGCCGTCCGCCGCGTGGAACATGACGTGGACCGCCTCGTCCGTCACGCCGGCCGCCTCCACGATGGTCGGGAAGGTGACGCCCGTGAACTCGTTGTCGAGTCGCGACCAGCCCGTCACGCAGTGGAAGTCCTGTCGCTGAGTCTCGGTATCGAGACCACGCAGCGCGTCGAAATCGAGTTCGAGCCGCTCGTTGACGGCTCCCCACACGTCAAGCGTCCACTCGCTCAGGTCGACCGACGGGGTGCCGGACTTCGACAGGACGGGAAACCGCGTCGTCTCGCGTTGGCCAGGCGGGACCCGCTCGCCGTCGAACTCCTCGTGGAGGGAAGTGGCGTCGTACATACCTCAAAATTCGACTCGGGCGACGTTAGCCTGCCGCTCTCATCGCTTGTGAACGGGCAAGAAATTTATCGGTATTGATAGCCCGAATTGGTCTCTCGTTAAATTATCCAGTACTGTTAAATGCCCCAGCATCAAATTTTGATGCAACATGGTGAAAGCCGACATCACGGTGCCGGAGCATCTCGAGATGCAACTCACGCAACTCGTCGAGCAGGGCGAGTTCGAGAGCCGGGAGGAGGCCATCGAAGATGTGCTCTCTGCGGGGATTCGCGCATACAAGACCTCGGGTCCGATGGAAGACGAGGAGCCGAGCTACGAGGAAGACGGGATGATGGGTCACGACGACGAGTACGTCTTCTAATCGTGTAACGCGGTTCCACACAAGGCTTATCGGCGTTTCTACGGAAGTACGCGCATGCACAAAGAGGAACTGCTCGAACTCCACGGCCACATGGTCGAGATCATGCAGACGTTCCGCGAGATGGACGCCGTCGAAACGAACGCCTTCGACGCCTACGACGAACTGGACGTGGAGCCGGGCGACGTGCACAAATCGAAGAGCGAGCACAAACACGCGGTCTTCGTCCTCGGCAACGCGCTCGCGGACGTGATGAGCGACGACGAGTTCTCCGACGCCGGACGAATCGGCAAGCGCATGGAGGAGCTCGCGAAGGACGCACAGAACAAGCTGTAGGCCGGCCGATACGCTCGGTCGAGTGGCACGGCGTCTCGTGGCAAGAATCATTACGGTCCCCCACGAGGTACGGATATGCCCGGAGGTCACACCCAGACACTGCGGCCGTTCCTGTGGCGCGCGAGCAAACTGTACCCGGATACCGAAATCGTCTCTCGCGACCACGACGGCATCAGCCGGACGACGTACAGCGAGTACGCCGGCCGCACGGCACAGCTTGCGAACGCGCTCGACGACCACGGTATCGAACACGAAGACCGCGTTGCGACCTTCTGTTGGAACACCGAACGCCACTACGAGACGTACTTCGGCGTCCCGTCGATGGGTGCACAGCTGCACACTATCAATCCGCTCCTGCCGGACGAACACGTCCGGTACATCGTCGACAACGCCGACGACGAACTCATCTTCGTCGACCCGTCGCTCGCGGAGAAGCTCGCGGGCGCAGCCGAGGGAGCAGAGGAGTTCGACGGCGTCGACTTCGTCGTGATGGGTGACGAGGGGGTAGAGGCACTCGACGCCCCCGACTACGAGTCGTTCCTCGACGGTCACGACACGGAGTACGACTGGCCCGACCTCCCCAGCGACCAGCCCGCCGGCATGTGTTACACCTCCGGCACGACGGGGAAGCCGAAGGGCGTCGAGTACACCCAGTCGATGCTGTGGAGCCACACGATGACGACGCTCACCCCGCAGGGGATACCGATGGAAGACGACGACGTGGTGATGCCGGTCGTCCCGATGTTCCACGTCAACGCGTGGGGGATGCCGTTTACCGCGACCGCGGCGGGCTCGAAACACGTCTACCCCGGTCCCTCCCCCGACCCAGAGGACATCGCGATGCTCATCGAGGAGGAAGGCGTCACCGTCACCGCCGGCGTCCCGACGGTGTGGCTGGGTCTGATGGAGTACTGTGAGGACAACGAGGTCGACCTCTCTTCGCTGGACCGCATCATCGTCGGTGGCTCCGCCGCGCCCAAGTCGATGATTCGGTGGTTCGACAATCGCGGCGTCGAAGTGCTCCACGCGTGGGGCATGACCGAGATGTCTCCCATCGGCAGCGTCTCGCAGCTCAAGTCCGATCTCGAGGACGCCGGCTACGAGACGCAACTTGACAAGCGGGGCAAACAGGGTATCATGGTCCCCGGTATCGAGTACAAGATCATCGACGAGAACGACGAGGAAATCGCGTGGGACGGTGAGGAGTTCGGCGAACTGCACGTCCGCGGGCCGACGATTACGAAGGAGTACTTCGAGCGCCCCGAAGCCAACGAGGAGGACTTCGAGGACGGGTGGCTCAAGACCGGCGACGTGGTGAGCGTCGACCCCGACGGCTACATCCAGATCGTCGACCGCGCGAAGGACGTCATCAAGTCCGGCGGCGAGTGGATCTCGTCGGTTGAACTGGAAAACGCCATCATGGCCCACGACGACGTGAGCGAGGCGACCGTCGTCGGCGTCCCCCACGAGAAGTGGCAGGAGCGACCCGTCGCGTTCGTCGTACCGGCCGAAAGGGCCGACCGCGACACGCTCGAAGAGGGGATCATGGAGCTGTTGCGCGACGAGTACCCGAAGTGGTGGCTGCCGGACGCCATCGAGTACATCGAGGAGGTCCCCAAGACGGCGACGGGGAAGTTCTCGAAGAAGGACCTTCGCGAGCAGTACAGCGGTGACCGCCTGCTCGCGGGCAACACGCCCGACGAGGCGGCCCCCGGACAGGACGACTGACATAAACGCGCGAGAACCGTTTACACGTTTCAGGAGGTATTTATTGCCGGGACTCCTACTGCAGGTATGGATTTACTGGACGATACCCTCGTGCCTGAGCACGCACGCGACATCAAGCAGGAGGCCCGCGAGTTCGCTGAGGAGCATATCGAGCCGAACGCAGAGGAGTACCACCGCTCCGGTGAGTACCCGTGGGAGATCCTCGAGGCCGGGATGGACGCGAACCTCATCGCCCAAGACATCAGCGAGGAGTACGGCGGCCGCGGACTGGACCTGCCGCAGGTGCTCGCTATCGCGGAGGAGTTCTATCGCGCGGACGCCGGTATCGCCCTGACGCTCCAGCTTGCGAGCTTCGGTGCCGGCATCATGGAAGAGCACGGCACCGAAGAGCAGTGCGAGGAGTATCTGCGTCCCGTCGCCGAGAACGACCAGATTACGGGACTTGCCGTCTCCGAGCCGGAGACCGGCTCCGACCTCGCCGGCATGACCACGAGCGCCGAGAAGGACGGCGACGAGTGGGTGCTCAACGGCGAGAAGTACTGGGTCGGCAACGGCGTGGAGGCCGACTGGGTGACGCTGTACGCCAAGACCGGCGACGACCCGGACAACCGCTACGGCAACTACTCGATGTTCATCGTCCCGACGGACACCGAAGGGTACGAGGCCGAGCACATCCCCGAGAAGATGGGCATGCGCGCCTCGAAACAGGCCCACATCGTGCTCGACGACGCCCGCATCCCGGAGGAGAACCTCATCGGCGTCGAGGGGGGCGGTTTCTACATGCTTGCGGACTTCTTCAACCACGGCCGTATCGTGGTCGGGGGCCACGGGCTCGGTCTCGCCGCCGCCGCCATCGAGGAGGCGTGGGAGTTCGCTCACGGCCGCAACGCCTTCGGCCGAACGATCAACGAGTTCCAGTCCGTCCAGCACATCCTCGCGGATATGCGACTGGAGTTCGAGTCGGCCCGCGCGCTCAACTGGCGAGCGGCCGAGAAGGTCGAGAACAACGACCACGGCGGCTTCTGGGCGTCCATGGCGAAGGTCAAGTCCACGGAGGTCGCCAACGACTGCGCCGAGCGCGGGATGCAGCTCCACGGCGGTCGCTCCGTCCTGCTCGAGAACAAGATTTCACGTGTCTACCGCGACGTTCGTATCCCGGTCATCTACGAGGGCGCAAACGAGATTCAGCGCAACCTCATCTACCGACAGGCACCGAACTAACCGGGAGCGCGCACACTGTTTTTATTATCGCCGGCCGTACGTGAACGCATGTCGTACGACGTGCATCTACTCGACAGGGGCCGCATCGAAGCCGACGCGAACTTCGTCCTCGACGGTGCCGTGGCCGCGACCGCCGGCGAGCAGAACCCCGACCTCCGCTACGAGGAGTTTCTCGTCTGGAATCTCGTCATCGACCACCCGGAGGCGACTATCCTCTTCGATACCGGTTCACACCCCGAAGCGGGCGACGGCTACTGGCCCGCGCCGCTGTACCAGGCCTTCGCGCACGTCGACGCGACCGACCACGACCTCGAAGCCGACCTGAACGCGGCGGGCTTCGAACTCGACGACATCGACGCCGTCGTGATGTCGCATCTCCATCTCGACCACGCAGGCGGACTGTACCACTTCGACGGCACCGACGTACCCATCTACGTCCACGAGCGGGAAATCGAGTTCGCGTATCGGTCGGCCAAGACCGACTCTGGTTCCATCGCCTACTTCGCGCCCGACTTCGAGCACGACCTCAACTGGACGGTCGTGGAGGGCGACCGCCAGCTCGTGTCTGGCGTCGACCTGCTCCACCTGCCCGGCCACACGCCCGGTCTGCTCGGTACGCGCGTCGACCGCGACGGCGAGACGCTGCTCGTCGTCGGCGACGAGGCCTACTGGCAGGAGAACTACGAGGGACAGTCGATGGCCGCCTCGCTGCTGTGGGACAATCAGGCGTGGAAGGAGTCGCTCGCGTACGTACAGGACCTCGAACGCCGCACCGACGCCGACGTGCTGCTCGGCCACGACGTGGCGATGCTCGACCGGTTCGGGGACGTATGGTGAGCCTGCATCGAACAGAGCAGGCCCGACAGGAGGTGAGTCTGCATCGAGCAGAGCAGACTCGACAGGAGGTGAGCCTGCATCGAACAGAGCAGGCCCGACGGGGGACTGGTGAGATGGACCGGCGCTGTCCGGACTGCGGCGTGACGACGGAGTCGGTGACGTTTCGGACGAACTGAGCGACGGGGAGTCTCCGACGAGGAGCGGGCGGGATTTTCAACTCGCTGGAGGAAACGGGCGGTTCGACCTCGAAGGCGTGGCTCGTCCGGGATTTGGAGTAGTTCGAACGAACGTCGAAAAGGACGAGTAGCTACTGGGCGAGGAGCCCGTAGGTCTCGTTGAGGTACTCGAGCACCCAGTCGACGGTTTCGGGGTCGTAGGTCCAGAAGCCGTAGAACGAGCGCGGCTCGCGCTCCTCGGCGACGAGGGCGCACTTGTTCACGTCGACGCCGCCGCCGTCGTAGACGACGAACCACGACTCGCGAATCTCGTCCGAGCGCTCGACGTGGATAGTGAGGTCGGTGTCGTGTTGTGGCACGTCGTCGTCGGGGGCCGCGTAGGCGTGGACCTCGAGCCCGTCCTTCGATGCGAGCCGCTTGTAGATATCCATCTGCGGGCCGAGGATGGAGAGCTTCTGGAAGCCGGCGTGGAGTTCACCCTTCCCGAGCCGCCACGCCCGGTCTTCGATCTCTCGGGAGGCGGCGATCATCTGCTGGATGTCGTAGGAGGTAAACATCGTCTCATCGAGGTGGTCAAGGATGGGACGATACGCCTCGGACTCGAACTCCGGGGTGGTGTCGTTGCGGTCGGCGAGCACGTCGGCGATGCTGGCGGCGGTGACGAACTCCGACTCGCGAGAGAGGACGACGTAGGAGTCCGGGCCGGTGTCGGTCGTCTCGCTGCGGACGGTGAGGTTGCGGTCGCCAAACTGGGTCCGCAGCGAACCGACGGTCTCGTCGTCACTATTGAACGCAGTCAGCGTCTTCTCGTGGTTTTCGACGCCACGAATCAGTTCAGTGAGCGACATTCGGGTCGGTAGCAAACACGCGCTAACGGCGTATATAACTGTGGGGTGTGTCCGCTCCTGCATGGTTAATCCTCCTTTATCACTATTAATCTGTGCTAATATTTCACGAATGCTTTTGGTAGCGGCAGTCCGAGAGTATGTAAGGCGTTTCGACGCCAGCACCACTATGTCAGGAAACGAACTCATCTGGCGAATCGCGGGCGGTTCTGGGGACGGAATCGACTCGACGAGTCAGAACTTCACGAAAGCGCTGTTGCGCGCTGGACTGCACGTCTTCACGCATCGCCACTACCCGTCACGCATCCGCGGCGGCCACACCTACGTCGAGGTACGGGCCCGCGACCAGCCGGTCAAGTCGCGCGGTGACGGCTACAACGTGCTCCTCTCGCTCGGGGACTCCTTCGCTCGCAACCCCCAAGAGGATGCCTACTACGGCGACGAGGAGACGAAGCCGCTCACCGAGAACCTCGACGAGCTTCGTGAGGGAGGCATCATCATCTACGACTCGGGGCTCCTAGACGAGGACGACCTTCCGGCGGATTTCGAGGAACGCGTCGACGCGAACGACTGGCACGTCTACCCCGTTGACCTGCGCGCCATCGCAAAAGAACACGGCCGCGAAGTGATGCGCAACACCGCCGGTGTCGGTATCACCGCCGGTATCCTCGGACTCGACCTCTCGTACTTCGAGGACCTCATGCGCGAGAGCATGCCCGACGAGATCTTCGAGCCGAACCTCGCCGTCCTCGAGGATGCCCACGAACAGGCCGCGGAGATGGACCACGACCACGACATCGGGCTACCGGAAAACGAACACGAGACGGAGCAGGTGCTCCTCTCCGGTTCGAACGCCATCGCCTACGGCGCACTCGATGAGGGCTGTCGGTTCATCGCCGGCTACCCGATGACGCCGTGGACGGAAGTGTTCACGCTGATGAACAAACACCTCCCGAAGTTCGGCGGCGTCGCCGAGCAGGTGGAAGACGAGATCGCCGCCGCAACCCTCGCTATCGGTGCCTCACACGCCGGCGCGAAGGCCATGTCCGGCTCCTCAGGCGGCGGCTTCGCGCTCATGTCCGAACCGCTCGGACTCGCTGAGATGACCGAGACGCCGCTCGTGTTAATCGAGGCCGCACGCGCCGGACTCTCGACCGGGATGCCGACCAAACCCGAACAGGGCGACCTCGAACACGTTCTGTATACGAGTCAGGGCGACTCCAACCGCGTCGTCTTCGCGCCGGCGAACGTCGAGGAGGCGTACACCCAGACCCGGAAGGCGTTCGAAATCGCCTACGGCTACCACATCCCCGCAATCGTCCTCTACGACCAGAAGCTGTCGGGCGAGTTGCGAAACGTCGACGCGGAGTTCTTCAACGAGGAGCCGAACCCCGACCTCGGGGCGACGCTCACCGAAGACGAGATCGCGGAGGCCGCACACCATGCCTCCGGGAAGTTCCAGCGGTTCAAACACGACGTGGGGAACGGCGTCTCCCCGCGGTCGATCCCCGGCCAGAAGGGCGGGCGCTTCCTCGCGTCCGGGAACGAGCACACTCCCGAGGGACACATCTCCGAAGACCCCGAGAACCGCGTCGCGCAGATGGACCGTCGCCTCCAGAAGATGGAGGCGATTCGAGACGACCTCGACGCCAACTCGAGCCACCAGACGTACCACGGCGACGAGGACGCCACCTACGGAATCATGACCTACGGCAGCCAGCAGGGCACCGTCGAGGAGGCCGTCGACCGGCTCCGCGCGGACGGCCACGACGTGAAGATGCTCGGCGTCTCCGATCTGATGCCGTACCCCGAGAAGGACGTTCGCTCCTTCCTCGAATCGGTCGACGAGTGTCTCGTCGTCGAGATGAACACGACGGAGCAGTTCCGCGGGCTCACCCAGAAAGAACTGGGCGAGTTCGGCCCGAAGCTGTCGAGTCTGCTCAAGTACAACGGGAATCCGTTCGAGCCGGCAGAGGTAGTTGAGGGGTTCGAAGCGACGATAGACGGCACGGAGTTCGAGCGCGAGACCGCTCGCTTCCAGCCGGCAGCAGGTGATTAATCATGAGTGCATTCAACGCCATCGGACAGAATCGCGAAGTCGACCAAAACGAGTTCACGCCCGAAATCGAACCGCAGGCGACGTGGTGTCCGGGCTGTGGTGACTTCGGCGTCCTGAAGGCGCTGAAGGGTGCCGCCGCCGAACTCGGTCTCGACCCGGAGGAGATCCTCCTCGTCACGGGTATCGGGTGTTCGGGCAAGCTCTCCTCGTACTTCGAGAGCTACGGGTTCCACTCCATCCACGGCCGCTCGCTCCCGCTCGCGCGGGGCGCGAAGTTGGCTAACCCGAAGCTGACCGTCATCGCAGCCGGCGGTGACGGTGACGGCTACGGTATCGGCGGTAACCACTTCATGCACACCGCCCGCGAGAACCACGATATGACGTACATCGTGTTCAACAACGAGATCTTCGGGCTGACGAAGGGCCAGACCTCCCCGACGAGTCCGAAGGGCCACAAGTCGAAGACCCAACTCGAAGGCTCCGCGAAGGACCCGCTTCGACCGCTCTCGATGTCGCTGTCGGCCGGTGCGAGCTACGTTGCCCGCACCGCCGCCGTCAACCCGAATCAGGCGAAGGAAATCATCGTCGAGGCCATCCAGCACGACGGTTTCTCCCACGTCGACTTCCTCACCCAGTGTCCGACCTGGAACAAGGACGCAAAGCAGTACGTGCCGTACGTCGACATCCAGCAGAGCGAGGAGTACGACTTCGACATCACCGACCGTCGCGAAGCCGGCCACGCGATGTACGAGACCGAATCCGCCCTCTACGAGGGGAAGGTCCTGACGGGTCGCTACTACAAGGACGAAAATCGCAAGGACTACCAGACGGAGAAGCTCGACCGCGGGTCCATGCCGGACCAGCCGATTGCCGAGCAGTACTTCGACGACGATCACGAGTGGAAGCGGTCGTACGACCTGCTCGACGCCCACAAGTAACCCACCCGCAGTTCTTTATTATCGACCGCAACGGCGAAGTACCACACCCTCTCACCTACGAGTATGAGCGACGACCACGACTCCCACGACAGCGAGTACGCGACCGAGCGCACGACCGCCCCGCAGTCCGATTACACCAACCGAGAGGTCGCAGTCGGGACCGTCGTCGCGGCCGTCGGTGTCGGTATCACGTTCGGCGTCCCCCTGTTGCT
>Ga0209945_1000044_pt1 | contig 39543 bp, 49 predicted proteins | sample SalPonR2_A_D2_MG_FD_185703 | JGI IMG/M metagenome (GOLD analysis project Ga0209945, IMG submission 185703) | Salt pond soil microbial communities from South San Francisco under conditions of wetland restoration - Salt Pond MetaG R2_A_D2_MG... ...
AGCGAGCGGTCGTGAAACACCGTCACATTCTGATCCTCCACCGTCGTCGTCGACTGTTCAAACTCGTCGAGTCTCTCCGCAAGTGTCTCAATATATTCTTGCAAGGATTCGTCGTTATTCATGAGCCTATCATGTCAGTAGGCAGTTAAAAATATGGCTGTGAATCCACCGCATAGGAGTGCTGGCGACATGAACAGATTGTCTGCATATCGACAACCGATTCCGCCCCTTAGTTTGGAGTGCCGAATATGCATCTTGAGTCGAGCAGTTGCGGGTGTGCTGTACTCAGAGGCCGAGAGCAGCACGACGGCTACGTTTGTTACATCCCGAAATCAATGAAACATCTGTCCATTAGATGTCCGAATGTATCGGCGTCCGGGGGCCGAATCTTTCATCGTGAGAATATTTATGTCGCTGAGAACCTATTTCATAGTTGTAAATAAACAATTCTTTTATAGCATGACTGGAGCCGTCAGTGGTGCTATTCTTGTAGGATGGGGTCTCGCAGGTGCCATCTCTGGGGGCATTGCGCTCGGTCCAGTGCTTCTCTTAATTAGTGGAAGCGGAATGACTGCGAAGAGTGTATCAATCCTTCAGTCTAATTCCACCGTTCTAGATGATCGATTAGTGTTGTTTACAGTAGCGATGGTTGTAATCAGCGTTATCACTGCGATCTGGTATGTGTCTTTGATGCGATAGTACTGAGAGATCGCTACTCATCCTGTACCTAGCAATCACTACCCTCGTAAATTGAGCCAGATCTCGTGCATTCACGTTTTAGGCCAAACAGATACAGCTGTGTTACACTTAGAAAGTGAGTTCAGCAAAGACTAGACCACTTTTTTTATTTTAAGTATACTACACACCAACTGATAGTTGAGATGGGAATACTCATACAAATCGCGGCTCTGGGAACGATTCTATTTGGGATCGTATACGTGACAATCCCCAGAAGAGCACACGAGTTCGGATTTGAGTATCTACGCGATACTTCGTCTCCATCAAGCGGAAAGATCTGGCTCTATCGAATACTCGGTGTTGGACTCATAATAACCGGGTACTCACACTTATTCTAAGATATCTGTAAGGTAACCCATTTCACCACACAGCGTCTGACCGACTCGCGTTTTCAGTCTTGTACATAGCCTTCGGAATCCCCAGTCGTTTATGCCATCTTCAACAGAAAGCCGATGAGTCGCCAGTGGGACTACTGACGCCCGAGAGCTCGATATCCGAAGACTGCAGACACACCGAGGAGGAGTATGTACGAGAGGAGTATCTCATCGTTGAGTTCGATACCCCCAACGAGAAGCGCGGTTACAAACAACGTTCCAACAAGAGCGAATATGAGCCATTCTTGTGGCCCTGTCAAGCGCTGTTCAATCTCTTCACGGAACATCATGTACACAGTAAAGGCTGCTGCCCCGATCCCGAAGGAAAGACCCCATTCAGTGGGTAATGTCCCAATCCCAATAAACAGAACTACGAATACAATAGTAAGGACCACCCGCAAGGCGAATCCCAATCTCGCCAAACTGTTCCCCGCAGAAGGACTGTCTTCTCGTCGATTCGTCGACGACTCCCAGTATACTTCGACCGATTCGCCAGCAAGTCGGGCACGGAGAAGCATATATGTAAAGTAAGTCAGGACGAAGCCGAAACAGAAGATCCAGCCCTGTGGCTTCGACACCAGCTCCCAAAGCCGTCCGACACCGTACGTCCCCGTAGCCGATAGCGTCTCGAAACCAGTAACTGACTCAATAGCCGGTCCACCTACTGTGAGATACCCGAGAAAATAGAGGATGATGACTGCAAGGAGTCCGAGTGAGTCTTTCGAGTCCATCGTGTTTCGAGTGTCGACAAATAAATACAGACACCTGATAATACTATTGTGTCGAGTAATCCTAAACTATAATTGTATCAGAGAATCAACCTTTTATAATGGGTGAGAAGATCGCCGTGTGGATGTTTTTGGCTACTGTGTTCTATCAGTTTGCAGATGCTGGTGCTGAACTGTTTGTCCCGTTCTATGATCGAATAGGAGTTGTTGCAGCACTGCTATTCTGGCTGCTCCCAGCAGGCACAGCGTTCGTTCTTGGATTCAGCGAAGGCGCAGAACAGGCCATAGATAGTCGAAGACGCAAACGGGTATATGTCTCTACTGTTATTGGCGCAGCTGTCGGTCAGTTTTTCAGTATCGTAGTTCTGCTTCCGACAGCGGCGTTACCGGATATGACCCTTGTTGGTGGTATAATCCTGTCAGGAATTACCGCTCTGTTTGTACTGATTTCAGTAGCTGCGGGGGTCATGCTTATCCTTGCGGCTCATGGAGATCAAGAAGAGCTGATAAGCTACCGTCTCGCACAGATGACCGGTGTGACATTTCTACTATTCTCTTTGTTTACTCTGTCTATCGAAATAAGTAGTTTGTCTAGCCCTTATTTAAATGAAAGTGATGCTATCGTCTTCCTTCTCGCAGGCGTGTGGTTTTTCATCGTTGCACAGACACTCAAACAAAATAACAGGAACAACGAGAAAGAGCCTTCTACGGCCTGACGACACAATTAGTACTGATCGTCGGAAAGTCTGGTCATAATTATGGACGACACGCAAGGACGAGTTCACGAATGTAGAAGTCGAGATCACCCGGCTCAATGAATACGGAATGAACTCGTCAATACCGACTACTAATTCAATGCTTTACTGAGAAGTCGAGTTCGGCACGACGGCTACGTTTGGTACATCCCGAAATCAATGAAACATCTGTCAATTAGATCTACGAATGTATCGGCGTCTGAGGGCCGAATCTTTTATTCGGAGAAATTTTATGTCGTTGAGAATTTGTTTTATAGTTGTGAACAAACAATTCATTATCAACATGACTGGAGCCGTCAGTGGTGCTATTCTTGTAGGATGGGGTCTCGCAGGTGCCATCTCTGGGGGTATTGCGCTCGGTCCAGTGCTTCTCTTAATTAGTGGAAGCGGAATAACTGCGAAGAATGTATCAATTCTCCAGTCAAATACCGCCGTTCTAGATGGTCGATTACTATTGTTTACAGTAGCGATGGTTGTGATCAGCATTATCACTGCGATTTGGTATGTGTCTTTGATTAAATAGTACTGAGAGATCGCTACTCACCCCGTACTTAGCAGTCGTTACTCTCGCAAGTTAAGCCACATCTCGTGCAACATTCGCGGTCTAAATAAAGCGGATACAGCTCTGCTATACGGAGAGAATCAGTGTTGCACAGAATGAGCAGAGCACTAATTGTCAAATATACGCTGCGAGTGCACTCCCAACAGCGAGCCCAAAAATCAATTTCGATGTTTCTTGCCACGTCCAGCTAGTAACTCCGTAGAGTAGCAATCCAACAGGAGGCGCTGAGAGAACAGCAGCAATCCAGTCAGGCAGATATACGAATAAGTCTGCCCAGAAATAGACTATTGTCGTAACAATACCAGCAACAAATGATGTAATGCGGTTCCATTGAAACGTAGAGTAGTCCCGCCCGTCGGGTGGATCAAGATCACCAATGAGTTCTCTTTTCGAGGGCATACTCGACAATAGAGTATCACTAAATAAAATCCTATGTGATGCACCCCCGTCCTGGATCGATCAGATTCAACTGTGCTTTACTTAGAGTGTGAGTCTTGTAGGCATCCCAACAATCTTGTAAACAAAAGACCACTATCCACCATGAACCGATTCTATATCTTTCATGGCTGTTTGGCGATCTTCGGTGCTGTCTTTACATTCAGTGCAGGCGCAACGATGCTATCTGGCGATTCAAGTATCCCGATCATCTTCGAGGGTCTTGGTGGAATCGTAGTACTGGGTGCATCGGTGTATGCGGTTCTCACAAGTTCGTCCTCGGAGTTCGATATCGGAAACGTGGCATTCTGGGCCGTCGTGGTGGGCACAGTTGGTGTCCTACTCGGTCAGGTACTCCAGTTCGTCTGACCTCGAATAGGGTATCTGATTGTGATTATGATCGACTTGCGTCCGCAGTATAGCATAACATTCTGTCGAGGTCACATTCTATATCCTCAAACGGTAACTGGCCGACTCGTCACTGGTCGCTTTTCGTGTCGTGGCATCAGTACATAAAGAACGGATCTTTTCGTTGTCCTGCGAACACAACTACCTTCTCGTTGTACTGCTTCAAAATCCACTTGCTTGAATAAGCACTGAACTGTAACACCAACTGAGAGGCTTTAGTCTTCTTCGCTGATCGGCGTGTAACTTCGGAGTTCTCTAATCGCCTCAGTAATGACCGTATCTGACAACACCCCTTGCAGGTTGTCGATATCACGGTGCTTCATGTTCGTCACGTACCACGGAGAAATGAATGCGTCTTTGTCTGAACCGCCACGAATCCAGTCGTCTTCGAGTACAGCTATTCCAGCCGGATGCTGTTGCGTTGTCAATGCCATCACAATACACTCTTCGTCAGTAAATGGATGCGTCTCGTCACTGATTATGAGCCATGGTCGGTATGCTGGGTTGGACTTGTGTGGTGCTGGCCCCCACTAGACTTCTCCCTGCGAATAGTTCATTTACCATCCTCGGCACCGGCTTCGATACCTTCCCCCCACTCATCGGGATTTTCTGGACCAAACCGATCTGTTACTGTATTGGCGATCCGCATTGAGTTGAGCGTCTGTTCTACATCCTCTCCGGTTGCAACTGCCCAGTAGTCGCCTCGATGGCGAACCAGTCCTCGACTCTCCAACCGTGAAAGTACAACACCAATGCTTCCCCGTGCAACATCAGTTGCTTCGTGGATTTCTTTCGGTGTATATGCTTGGTCGGGTGAGGAAGCCAAAAACGAAAGAATCACCTCCGCATTCGTGGTTCCCTGGGGTTTCAGTTCCTCCTCAGGGTCAGATTCAAACCGTTCAATATCGATGGGCATAATTGAGCTATGTAATCGGAAGTAATAGATGTAATGGTGACCGAGAGAAATGCCAACAAGAGTGTGAAGGAAGCATAGTTAGATCCATTCGAAAAATCCCGGCTTCTCAAATAGATTTTGCTCAGAAGGTATCACCAGATCTACTTAGCAACATCTCCAATTGTGGACGTTAATTCAGTAGTCCTGTTCTACAGTTCGTCTGCGGTTTGATTTTCCCTGAGAACTTCATCCATGTCTGGTGTCTCAAATGCCTCCTCAGAGACTTCGTTTTTAGCTTCCTTCGACGAGGATTCATCCGACCCTACAGGTGTGCCGAACAAATTGCGGAGTTTGTCAATCATATCGAATGGAACTCGTTAATTCAGTAGTCCTGTTTCACAGCTCGTCCGCTGTCTGATTCTCTTTGAGAAATTCTTGCATATCAGGTGTCTCAAATGCCTCCTCAGGGCCTTCGTTATCAGCTTTCTTCGACGATAATTCACTTGACCCTACAAGAGTGTCGAACAAATTGTAGAGTTTTCTAATCACGATACGAAGTGTAGAGCTGTACTATCTTATAGATAATCGTTTTTTCAGCCGATTTGATTTGCCCACAGTGAAATGTTCGGCTCTGTTGAAATACTCTTCTTCAGACATATTCTCGCCTAAAACGGCCGGTTGATGGAGCCTGCGATCTTAACGCCGAAGAAGCCTTACTACTGGTGGCCGTTTGATGAGTATGGGAAAGTGGTTTCGACTATATACTAAAATATATCACTATCACTATCCGCTTCTTGGAATCGCTGGCATGATGGGAACAGTCATCTTCGCCAGCCCTGGAGAACATTTCATTTCCGTCGGCCCACTAGGGTTGGACATATTCTACGCCTCAATCATTTTGTTCGGACTGCTATTTATCATATCAGTGACCGATAAGTATGATCCAGGAGCCTATGGGCTTACTTCGTCGGAATCTGAAAAGTAGAATCCCTGTATTGACCGGTCCGTACTTCAACTGTACTGAGCAATTGAGGGGTAAAATATTAACTGCAGAGGATTTCAACAAAGCCAGAAAACACACATCTCAGTAGGCCATATTCAGGTTCTCGTAGAGAGTACATGACCGCACACACCATAGTAAATAATTTTAACTTGGTTGGATACAAACACACATTATGGCTGACGAATCAAACAAGCAGGACAATTCTAAAGATACGCCAGGCACGGACGACGCTTTTGAACTTGCTGAAGACGATCCCCATCTAGATATCGAGTTGCCAGAGGAGAGCCTATTCACCCTTGATGACTATCTGGAGATGTACAGAATTGCGTCATCAAGGCCGGGATTCGCCATCCTAACCCTATTACAGACAGAAGAACGCCTCAGTACCAGTGAGCTCTCAGAAGCCCTTAATCGTGAGAGCAACAAGTTGCATTACCATCTCAGAAAACTCAAAGATACAGCATTGATTCGAAATCGGCGTAACCCCAATACGGGAACTGAGGATGTATATTCATACTATATATTGACTGATCTCGGTCATACTGTCCTTACTCATGGGGTCAAAACAGGGGTTGAAAAATTGGCTGCTGAAGAGCATGATATACAAGAACAGTATTCCAAATAAATAAGCCAGATTGGCACCCTCTAAGAGAATAAATTGCTGTACTTAGAACGGCAGTATCACAATCGAACTCACAGGGGGTAGACATGACTATTCGTGTTCTAGTGCGTCGTAGATCTCTCGATTCTCGTCGCGGTCGGCAGCTGCAACTCGCTGGATGAGTTCCCTACGGATATCGTCCATCACCTCATCGAGTGGCGATGGAGAGTCAGATGTATCCTCGGTCGACATATGTGAGCTGAAACTCCGAACGTTGTTAACGGTTCGGGTCCGATGAATCGCCGGTCAGCCGGTCGATTCCGTACCGTATGAGATCGTCCCGCCACGCGTCGATCTCGCCGGCCAACTCCAGTTGGTCCGTGTGAGACCGAAGATAGTCGATGGTTTCCTGCGTGTCGACGGCCTCCTGGTCGGTTCCGAACCGCTTCAGAACGGTTCTGATCTCCGTATCGTAGCTGAACCGATAGCCGTTAAGGAAATAAAACACGACTGTCGTGTTCAGCGCGGTGCGTTTATTCGCGTCGACAAACGGGTGATTGGCGACGAGCAGTCTCAGGAGATGAAACGCTTTCTCGTGAATCGTCTCCGGTACCGTCCCGAAACTGCCGTGTTCGATATAGTTCAGTGCAAACTCGATATCACCGTGGGTCCGTACGCCCCTATCCGTATCGTCGTACTCCGAGACGATATCGTCGTGGATAGCGATGATGTCCTCAGCTGACGGATACCACACGGAATCACCCATTTGCTGACTCCTCGGGGACTATCCACTCTAACAGTTACTATCGAGAGTTGTACCCTGCCGACGGATTTTGCTCAAGTTGCGCCCTGTATTCAGCATTTATATCAGATTTGGAGGATTTCAATAGAGCCTCTCAGTTCATATACTATTTGAATAATTCAGGTAAAAATCGGTGTGTTTTTTACATTATAAATATTAATCATTGTTATGACGTACGATAACATAGATTCGAAACTCGTCAATGAACTCATCGGTAACGGTCGAGCAAGCCTCCGAAGCCTCGGTGAAGAACTTGGTGTGTCGGTGACTACCGTTTCAAATCATATCAACGATCTCGAATCCCAAGACATCATTCAGGGGTATACGCCCGTCTTGGATTACGGCAAACTCGGCTACGACGTAACGGCTATCACACACCTGAAAGTCGAAGGGAGTGCGCTCACAGAAATCGTCGACAGGCTCCGTAACCAAGACCAGATGATCAGTGTCTACGAGACCACAGGCGACTACGATATCATCGCCATCGGAAAGTTCGAAAACACTGATGGAATGAACGCACAAATTAAAGAACTGCTATCGGATGTCGACATTCGAGAGGCCAACACCAGTGTCGTGCTCAACACTGTCAAAGAATACGCCCAGTTCGAACTCGACGTCGACGACGAATAGATACCTAGAGGCCCTATCAACGGCTTCAATTACGGAGTCCAGCCGAAGAAACTACAGATTGAGATCAAGAATCTCGAAGCTCGCAGTGTCAAACTCATCGGTTACAAATCAGGCATTTCCTTTGAGTAACCCTTCGGACCACTCTATCAATACGTGATTACCAATCAAGAGATTTGCTCCGGGCTCACTCCTCGGAACTCCAGTCGACGCGATCTAAACAGAAGCTACCACACTCTGGACAGCTCTGGTAGTGCATCTCGTGTTGGGTTCCACACTGCTGACAAACATACTGGCCATCACTTCCCAACCGCCTACTAATCCACGGTAGCAGCTTGCCAACGACACTCATTGGTGCTATGTGACTCTTCTCATACTTAGTTTCCGGCGATTATTCACACTCCCTCCGACTATGACTACAACACTCAAATCACTCAGGCGATTACTCTCTGGTACTCTATGCGGGACACTGACCGCCCACCTCTTCCCGAGTGGATCGAAGATGTCTACTCGTGGCTCGAAGCACACATCCAAGCCGAATGTGACGATGAATCTCTCGACCGACACCAAGCCACCGAGCTCGCAATCAATGCACACCCAGAACATGATCTCAATACAAATGATCTTGAGTACGCCTTCGACCGTCTCATTAATCGAGGCTATCTCTACGAAGTCGACAACAGCCTCTACATCACTGAATTTGATCAAGAGCACCCCTCAAATTAGACAGCGGAGTGAAGAACGCAGGGAGAGTCAGCTTCCGTGTTCCCCCATTGGTTGGCCCTACTGTCGACTCCCGAACCGAATGACGCAGGTACTAATTCAGAGGCTGGTTCAGTTGAGAGCGATTTCAGAGTCTTGCAGTTTCTCGTCTTCCCACTGCCGACGCTCTTCGATCAGTTCTTTTCCCAGAGGCGAGATTACATACAGGTTCGTCCGGTCGTTCTTCTTTTCTTTTCTGATCACCCCTTCGTCGACAAGCTCGTCAAGGTTTGGGTAGAGCCGTCCATGATTCACCTCAGCAGACGAGTACTCTTCGAGTTCACGACGAACCTCTACACCAGATGGCCCATCAAGCGCGGCAATACAATATACCATATCACGTTGAAAACCTGTTAATTCATTCATAAATATCGATTCCATCTTGATGAATATAAGTGTTGCTTACATATCTGCCGTCGGAAAAAAGTACCTTCCAAATCAAAACAGACAGCCTGAGACATCTGAACCAGACGAGTCAGTGGCATTATCATAGTGAAACAGGTATTCTCCAGTATGTCGACAGCTGACGAATCGGCGATCACAACCACCGCAGAAATGTGGGACGCTGTCAGCGATCTTCCCCCAGCGCGAAGTTGATCGCTAAAGTTCTCGAATACAACGGGACACTCACTCAATCAGAACTCGTAGATAAATCTCGACTCTCGCCCCGAACTGTTCGGCACGGCCTACAGAAACTTGAGGAGGCCGATGTGATCGTCTCCGAGGTTTCACTCGCTGATACCCCACAAAACCCTACTCGCTCAGGGTCCAGCCCTGATCACGCACTCTCTGGAGAGTAAATCAAGAGCCTAATACCGGTACCGTTCGATAATCTCTCCGAACGCAACGGTCTCGTGAACAGTCTCAATCTGTATCCGGACACGCTCGCCCACCTCCGCCTCTGGGACGATCACCACGAACCCACGCTCGACTCGTGTCAGTCCGTCTCCCTGATCGCCCATATCTGTGATCTCGACTATCCGCTCTTCGCCCTCACTCACCGGTGGAGATTGAGGCTCTTCCTGCCCAGTCGAGGGATTACTACTCCCTGATTTAGACGACGATTCAGCTCCTACAGACGCTCTCCCGCTCAATAGCAGTGCCACCTGATAACTCTCGGTTCCATCGACAGACCCACTGTCGATCTCACTACGTGGGACTTCGATCACATACGAAAGTCTCCTCGACGGGCGCTGAAAACAAACTCTTGAGTTTCTCAGACGATTCCATTGGTCGACCCATTCTAATCAACGCGACCTCTTACGTATTCGTTTACAGTGCCTGTCCGATTCAAACCCACGGTAAACTACTCAGGTGTCATCCGTACTTTCATTCTCAGTCTCAACCGACTCTTCGATTATTCGCTCTTCGCTCTCACTCACCAGTGGATCTTGGTGTTCTTCGTTCAGAATATATGAATTGTATAAAATACAAGAAGGCGACGAGGTCAATTCCATTCACACTCTGGGGGGTCTAGCTGAAATGGAGCACCCCCCAGAGTGTGAATGGAGAAAAGCCAATCACACCAAGGGTTGGTAACCTATATGTGAATGGAGCGGATTGCTCCGTTCATGCCAAACGATGATTCCAAGCAAATGACCGTCGACGAGATTTTAAATGTCGATGAATCGGATAGTGAAAACGAATCAGATATTTTTGAGAAGCCGTGGTTACTGGAAATTGATAATGTTCCAGATGCTAATCGGATCGTTGGCCGAGACGATCACATCACGTTTTTGGCAAAGAATCTCCGGAAAATACGGACAAATAGCGTTCCGGATAATGTCCTAGAGTGGGGTGAAACCGGCACAGGAAAGACGCTGGTTGCGAGACACGTCTGCGAGCGACTTGAGGCGGCTACTGAAGAAACGGGGTCTCCAATCGTTACAGCATATATTAATCCAGATCCAATCTCTACGTATACATCGACCTTCCGAAAAATTGCAGAACAAGTGAATAAAAAAGCAGAGAACCCAGTCGATGTCCCCTTCCAAGGACTCTCAGCAGAACATTATCGGGATCAGAAGTTGTGGCCAGTTGTCCAGAGGGAGTTTTCTGGAGGTCTCGTCGTCATCATTGATGAAATCGATAAACATGGAGAAGTAAACGAAGTACTCTATACGCTTTCACGAACACAGTCAAAAGATGGCGTTAACCTCCCAGTCGTTACAATCGGTATTTCAAACGACATCGAATTTAAAGGGGAAATCGAGTCTCGAGTACAATCAACTCTGCAACCAGAACATCGAACATTCACGCCATACGAAGAAGATCAGCTTATACAGATCCTCGAAAATCGACGAGATGCATATTATGATGGTGTACTAGGTGACGAGGTAATTCCCACAACAGCTGAACTCGCTGCTGAAGAACACGGCGATGCTCGACGTGCAGTCAGATTGTTCCGGAACGCAGGGGAAATTGCCGACGAAGAAGGTGACGACACCGTGACAGCGAATCACGTTTGGGAAGCTGACGAACTCGTTGAGGTTGAGCTCTTTATGGAGATGGTGAAAGGCACCCCGTTGTCTGGAAAGCTACTTTTATTTGCTCTCACCCGTCTTGACCGGGATAATCCAGAGAAAGAATGGTTCCGGACCTCAGAAATTCACGAAGTTTACCAAACAGTAGCACAGGATGTCGAAATTGAACCTAAGGGATACAATCGTGCACTTGAACTTCTAAATAAACACGTGACGACAGGAGTTCTTGAATCAAAAAAGAAGGAAGGCGGAAATCAAGGTAAATTCAGATCGTATTCTCTTCAAGGGGATGTGGAGAGCACGAGAACTGGATTAATTAACTCTACGCTAGAACTTCAACGATTAATGGGTTGGTGACACCCCCACCCCTCAGTGTGAATGGTCTGCCTTGGGGTTATCACTCCGATAAATACGTTCGTAGCATCTGAGCTGATCTTCATAACACGAAATCAGGTGTAAAGGGTACCGCAGTGTTCCTTTTTGACGTTTATGACGAGCCGTTGTATCCGCACTGCTACTGCACCGCTCCGTAAATAGTTATCTTTATTATAGCTTAGTTTAAACAGCCCTCCGAGTAGAATATCGCAGAAACATGTAAAATTATTTTCTGCGATATTTGTCACAGAAATCTTGTACTGTTTAAATTGATGTACACCTACAATTGGGGTGATGGCCCATTCACACTGAGGGGTGGGGGAGGGGGAGAGAAACGGTAATACAATTTTTGAAATGTGATAGCAGGCCATTCACACTGAGGGGTGTGGAAAGGATGAATACTGCCACCACAAAAAGAAAATGTCGTCTGTGCTGATAAAATCGAGCTTCTAATTACTTCTTGGATAGTTCTTTCCGAACGGTTTTAGGAGTTGGGCGGTTCCCCGGGTTTGGATAAATCTCGTCGACACGGCAGATTAGTTTACTTGACCAACTACCTGTTTCAGTCCGCCAGGCCCAGTAATAGTATGGGTCATCTCGAGGCGTTTTCACTACAACATATGCACGACCGTCGACCGGGACACCATCGTAGTCTTTTGGAGAGGCGGATTTTCCGGCATTACGGAGATCCTCTTTATGATACTCGCTAATTCGTCTACGTACCTCATTTTCTTGCATTTCTTCGATTTCAGTTCTATGCTCTTTCCATTTGGAGAGGCTGAGTGCATACTCCGAAATCTCCCGAAGCCGGTCGGCGTCTGACCGTCGAAGCGGATCGAGTACATATTCTGGGAGATCGGGTTCAGTTGGCCGCGGCGGCAGCGGGTCGGGGTCGTCATCTCGCATGTAACCCACTATTTTCTAATATTCTAAAAATTTGTTTGGTGGGTTACTCTCGATGGTCCGATTCCTGTCTTCTGTTTGCCGTTCCAGCTGTCGCTACTCCCGACCTCGGTGATAAAATGATGGAACGGGTTCGAGATCTCAAGCGCGTGGAAATAGATCGCGATGAGGACCAAGTTGATTGTCTCTGGTCGACAGATATCGGAGACGAATGACCGGTAAGTACGTGTTTGACACTGAGGGATCATCGAGTATTTTGTAAAACGAATTTGGATGGGATGTGGTAGAAGAATATCTCACAGAAGTCCACGATGGCTCCGTCGACGTGATGATTGCTGAGGCAAATACGGCTGAAGTGTTTTACTTCCTTGCTCAAGATGAGGGCGTCGACGGCAAGCCAACATCAGACTCCTTCCTGACTGCAGATCGAGACATTCGGGCTCTCGAGTGCTGGAACATAGTGCTAAAACGGGCCGACTGGGGTGTGGCAGTCGAAATAAAAGCAGATGGTCATATTTCACTGGCAGACGCCTATGCCGTTGCGCTCGTTGTTGAGATTCGTGGCGCGCTTATCGCTGGTGGGGGTGATGACTTCGACTCGCTCCCCATCGACGTGGCTTGCTTTCGATATGATCTCGTGTGAGTCGCTTCTGATCCAAGAGCGTTTCAAATGTATCCATTCTTCTTATTCGCGGGGATCGTTGACTAATTCATATAGACCTTCGTAAATTTTTCTGACATGACCATGCTCGACGAAACGGCCGAGACGGTCTCGAACATACTGAAGATTATATCCTGTCTCCTCGGCAGCGTATGGGGCAGTAATTCGTCCCTCATTGAGGAGGTCAAGTAGAGCTTTATCCGCCGGACCGAGATCATCATTATCAAGCATTCCTCTCTTATACCGATTCCATTCTCTGAGACATAATACATTTGGCATAGCATCTTAACCTTGTTACTTATTCCTTAGAACCTAAGGGTTAAATAGCAAGGCATAATAGAATATGATGAAGCGTGGGTGTCGGCTCGAAAACGGTCGACGGTGCTTGGAACACCATCGCCCATGCTTCGGCGGTAACCAAAGCATGTCGACAGAGAAAGTAGCCGGACTTGAGAATTCCGGCATCGACAGACAGCATAGACTACAGATTGCATCTCGAAAACGGGGGGTCGAACTGTGAGCTCGACCCCACAGTCAGTCGACGGACCACAGCGGACGGTGCAGATTCCGTCACTTCTGACGAACTCATTTCAGGCGATCCTGGATGCGTTCGGTGATCAGATCATCCAGCTGAGAGCAAAGGGAAGCGTCACAACGACCAACCGGACGACCGTCGAGGAGCTCGCGGAGTACGGCTTCACTCGTGAGCAGGAGACAAACCACCGACTCACGATTGACTACACGCAACTGCAGAGCTCGAACGGAACGGGGGTAGCAAACCCTCTCGACGCAGATGCGCAGCAATCGATTATCGAACACGTCGACGCCAACCTCGGCGTTGACTCCCACAGCGTCGACCCGGATCTTGGAATCACGTCGGTCACCATTCGTGCTACTGATGAGCGACTCCAGGAGGTCACACCGGCCCAGACGCCAGAATTTGACCTGAAGTTCGTTGCTGATCCTGCAGAAGAACCACTGCGCGACAAAACACGTCGACTCAACAGCGATCGCGGACTCTACAGCGAACTCGGGTTCAACATCCAGAACCTCAATCTGCGTTCGGTCGTCGAGACTCAGACGAAGTTCACCCAGCAGTCGGATGGTCGATATCTGAGCTGGCGAGGACCAGAAGACATCCGCCCGCGGTCGCCCGAACGGCTGGCGATCCGCATCAACAAACACGTGCTGCCGGATCAGTACGCCACGCTCAAGCCCTACCGGGTGGCCGACGATACGATCCTGGAACTGGCTGAAGAGGAAGTAGACACTCTGGCGAACCGGCTAGACTCTGGATCAACTGGAGGTGATGACTGATGGCTGGTGTGCAGTTCAGCGTCGACCCAGAGGAAGATGAGGGGTTCTACGTAACCGTCGGTGAACAGCTTACCGTTTACCAGCAGTACGATGCAGCGGTAGCTGAAGTCCAGCAGAAAGTCTCGACAGAGACGGATAGTTTCCTCGCAGAGGTCACAATCGACAACAACGGCAGTGATGATGTTGCGATTAGCCTCGAACAGGTTGGCTGGCAACAGATCATCCAGGACATGGCCGAGTTGGAGGGGTCTGACGAACGATGATGGAGCGAGCCGAACTCCCAGTCGATGCGTTACGACTCGATCCGATGCAGTCGAGAGAGCGCGCCTGGAGTGGTGACGAACCTGACCAGCGGTTGGCTAAATCTATCGACGACGATGGACTGTTTCACGATGTTATCGTGCGGCCGCTCGAGGATGTGGATGTTCGTGCCAGTGTCGACACGGGGGTAACTACAGACACTGACACCGACTCTAACTCTGACACCGTCGTCGACGGCGACGAGCACCGTGAGCAATCGGCCGAGCAAGCAGAATACACCATCATCGCTGGGTCACGGCGATACTACGCCGCGATGGAAGCCGGCTATGAGACGATACCGTGTAAGATCCTGCAGGCGGATGATCTGGATGCAGCTTGGACGTCGCTGCTGGAAAACACAGACCGTCGCGAGCTCTCTGAACAAGAGATTGCCCAGCAGCTCAATCTCATCTACCAGCTGATTCGGCCACGAGATCACAGTGGAGATGATGAAGATAGGACCGCGCCAATCGCTCTTGACTTAGATATCGATCAAGATCACTTCGAGACTGATGAGGAAGCTCTCGGCTACATAGCCGATCGGTATTGTGGTCGTTCTGATCAGAGCGCGATCAGCCATGTCCAGGAGCATCTCCAGACAGCCGCGCTCCCACCGGTGCTGCAATCGCTATTCAAGAATCCCGAGGAACGAACAGCCAGCGAGCGCACAGCCTTAGAGAACTATGGGATCGATACTCGTGCGAAACTCGGGAGTGGCGAGGGTAAATCCGGAACCTCACGAGCGGTTGTCGCGCTGCACGACACCCTAGAGTCGGAACTGAAAACCGACAGTATCGATCCAGTCGACGCAGTCCTGGAGACTGTCGGGTCGCTTCGTTTCGATGAGATGTCGGAACTCGAACTGCGCCAGTCACTTCGAGAGTTCCGAAACGATGTCTCGACAGTTCTCGATTCGGAAACAGCAACAGACCAGCGAGAAGCGTTCAGTGAGGTGCTGCAACGGCATACTGAGGAGTTACAAGAACTGCATGAAGAGATCGAACCGAACCGACCGTTCAAGCGGGTTGATTTACAGGGACCAGACACACAGCGTCACAGTCGCTGGCACGTCCAGGCGATGCGCTCTCGGGGGGCTAACACCCACACCGAACTGGCACGAGCGCTGTACCTAGAGCGCCTTGAAATGCTTGCTGAAGAACAGGGCTGGGCCTGAATATGGCACAAACACCCGTCGAATGCACGATTGATCAGGGGCAACTCCCGTCGACCTTTGATGAATTGGTTCCGGTTGACAAACTGGTTCACGGCGAGCATAACCCTCGTCGAGTGCAGCCGAAAGACTCACTGCGCAAATCGATCAGTCAAACTGGCTTGGACCGGCCGTTGATCGTGCGCTCGGACGTTGATCGAGATGTCTACCACATCACGGATGGCTGGCAGCGATATCAAGCAGCGACCGACTGTGGTTGGGAGTACCTGCCGGTTGAAGTGTATGAGACTACACTGGAGGCTCTGAGAGCAACTGAGACCGCGAGTATCGTTCGTGAGTGGTCGAAGTACGAATGGGCCAACTACTGTCAGTCCCTAGCAGACCAATTCGATGCTGAGTCTCGACATGCACTCATCGAACAAGTGGCTGCTCAGACAATCCATTCGCCACAGACAGTGCGTCGATATTTGGATGTGATGTCGTTACCTGCTGAGATTCACCCGTTACTGAAAAATGGTCCTGATGGTGGAACCCAAGAATGGTCGATGTTGCGTAACTACAACGATGACGTTCGACAGTATAGTGGTCTCTGGTGGACAGTTGCTGCGCAGATTGCGCGGGGACAGTCATTGGTTAGTTGTTCCCGGATCGTCGACATTGCAGCGCAAGCTGTCGAGTTCGAATTTGCGGATGATGCCATGGAGTTTGTTGAGATCGCGCTCGACAATCCACAGACGGATTTGGACACACTTCGCAAGCAAGTGCTGTTTGGCCGGCATCACGGCCAGTATCTGTTAGTGCCACGAGTGGCTGTTCAGATTAAAAACAACAAGAAGCAAGCAGTAATGGACTACTGCCATCAGAACCGCATCTCACTCACAGAAGTGGTGACCGAGAGAATTGAATCACTCGCAGACGAAGCCAGTGACGATGAATTGAAGGAGGAATCTTAGTTTAAACCACACTACTCCCACCACAACGCTTCAGAATCCGTCGAGAGAACGTTTTGCACCTCAGCCACGGGTTGTACTGAAACCACCTCTCAATCCCACCAGTGAGAAATGCAGCCCTACTACAATCTGACTCTGTGTATACTACCGACCTTCACCCTCACCGTACGGCCTCAGATTTGGTCGACAGCGTGTTTTGTCTTCTCGCCACTAATTGGGTATTGCATGGACAGACAAACCACGTAGCGTCAAACACTGGGCCGTCAGAGACACTTGCTGATCCCATCATCAAGAATGCCTACGAGCTGTTGATCCAATCAGAACGTGGCCGTCAATTCCAACCGGTGTCTCATATCTTTGCTTGCCTTCTCGAATTGGCTTGTCTTCTGTACTTCCACTCTGCTGTCGACTTCAGTAACCGTCCAGTATACAGATTTCAGATGTAATGTTATTTGCTGACCCCGCTATTTCCCGCCTTGTGCATCATCACGGTTCCGCCCCGAAGTTTCTCTGCCTACGGCAACCGGGGGGTGTTCTTACGTCTTCTTTACCAACAACTCTCTCCACTCCATTCCTCCTTGTTCTGATCGCCCTCTGTTCGTTGCTTCGCTGCCGGTCACCTGTTCTAATCAATCCCAGATTGATTCCCCAAGTGCTACCTCTACAAACGACACCCTCTCAAGCCCGACTCGAATCTTAGCTTCTTCTGTCCGTCCACTCTGTTCTCCGTTCACTGTTCGCTGCTCGTTTGCTTCCATCTTTGACAGTAGCCGAAAATGACCGAGTCTCTGTTGGTGTTCTTCGCACTTCGTATCTTCACTGTCTGACTGTTGCCCACAAATCTGGACTGCTGCCGAGACGTTCCGCCTTCTTCGCTCCCACGTTCGTCACTGACTTTTCCCTGGAGTCGCTGAATCATCTTCACCGTCACCTGTTTTGTTCTGTTCTGTCTCCTGTCCCTCTCCATCCTGCCCCAGCTGATCTACCTGTCCTGTCTGCCTCCTCTATTGGAACTCCTTGCTACCACGATCGACGAGCTCATCTTTTCGCTTCGACATCTGATTCTACCTTCCCCGTCAACTACTGATTCTGTCTCTCGCCGTCACTGTCTATCCGGTACCTGCTCCAACTGCCGATCTTGTTTCTCACCTCGACTCCCAATTCTACCCTTCCCCGCCGATGACCGATTCTGTTCTTCGCCTCGATTGCCACACCCCCCTCCACCGCGTCGACTGTTAATCCTGTTTCTCGTTCCGACTGTTGATTCTGCTTTCACCCTCGACTGCTTCACCTCCCCTATCGCCTCGACTGTTGATTCTGTCTCTCGCCTCGAACTATTGTCTGAACAATCACCGTCAGCTGACTGATCTTTGTTTTCCCCGACTGTCTCAATTCCCCCTTCTCCTCTGAGGCCGGATTTGTTCTGGCTGTTCGCGCGGGTCGCTGTTGCTGTCTGCTGTCGCCGTCATTCTGATTCTCCTCTTCGCTGGACTGATTTGTTTTCTGTCTCTGCCGGCTTCTGTCATGCTCGTCTTTCTTCGGGTTCGGTCTCTACTGCCATACTGAGTTCGTCGCGTTCCCTCTCCTCCGCTTCACTTCGCCAATCCACTCAACAACTTCTCTGCACTCTCCAACCACTCGATGAGACTAACCATCCATTCACTCTCTGTTCACTGATCGCCGTCGACGCCGTTCACTGTTCTCTGGTCACTGGTCATTTTCTTCGATCGTCGACTCCTGGTAACTGCTGATTCTCTGTCGACCCCTGATTTCGTCTGTTCTCTGTTTGCCCATCTCTGTCAGTTCTTGTTGCCTCCTCATCCTCTGCTCGACTCCCCATCTGAAACGCCAACACTCTCAACCCAATCTGTGTCTGAATCAACCAACCCAATCTGCATCGACCTACTTAACTCAGACTTCTCATCTCAATCTCAACTAACCTCGATGTCGACTTCAATTCAAACTGTCTGGTCTGTTCGTTTCTGTCGCTCTGTCTGTTTGCCTCTCTTCTCCAACTCGACGATCTCCATTTTCGTCCCCGCCCGTTCGCTGTTGACCTGGTCTTCGCTGTTTCTGTTGGTCTCGATCTCGCTTGCCATCTCTGATTCAACCAACCTCATCCTGGACTTGCCGACGTCTTCCTTCGCAGCTTGCCGTCGACTTCTCAACTGTTTTCGTTCCTCCCGTCCCTCCTGTCTCAAATCTGTTGGACTACCCTGCTCAATTCTGTTCTACTCTACTCAACTAATCGGTCGGATCTCTCTCACCAGTCAACTACTCAAATCCCGTTACCCCTCTCTGCTAAAATCTCGACTCACTAAGCCAACACCAATCTCACTCAACTCTCAGTATCCATTTTCATCGTCGCCCAGTCAAAATCCATTTGTTTAATCCTGCTTTCTTGGTGATCGTCCTGTCTCCCCTCCTGTTCAATTCTATCTCTCTTCTTGTTGGATTCCGTCTTCCCCCATCTGTCTGTCTCTGTCGACTGCTACTATCTCCTGTCTACTCACCCATCCTCATCTTTGTCAGTTTCCCGATATAGTCTCTTTTCTTCCTCGACTTCGCCGTTGTTTTGTTTGCCCTCCTCTTGGTTCCACCCTGTTTTTCGTCGCTACGTGTTTATCTCCTGTTTAGGTTCGCTCTTTTCCCTGTTTGTGTAAATCGCCGAACCTCTACAGCAGCAGTTGAGTGGTATATTAGAGGCTCTCTAAAGCACTCTCGGGCCGTAAGAACCTCCACAGAATTATTATGGGGTAGGGTGCCGTCATGACAGACCCCCTCAAATCGACTCCCGTACTGTCATTACGTTTTTTGTAGTCTAATACACACTTTTCATTACAGACCCCCTCAAATCGACCCTCGTACTGTCATTACAACTTAAATTCGGCGCATTTAGTCTTGTAATCATTTCATGACGAAACCCTTGAAATCGACCCCTGTACTGTCATTACAGGATTATGACGAACCCCCCGAAATCGACTCCCGTACTGTCATTACAGTTTTTCAGGTCGACATTAATCGGCTAAATCCCATCATGACGAACCCCCTCAAATCGACTCCCGTACTGTCATTACGGAATTATGACGAACCCCCCGAAATCGGCTTCCGTACTGTCATTACAGTTTTTCAGGTCGACATTAATCGGCTAAATCCCATCATGACGAACCCCCTCAAATCGACTCCTGTACTGTCATTACGGTTTTCATGACAGACCCCCTCAAATCGACTCCCGTACTGTCATTACAGTTTTTCAGGCCGAGATTAATCGGCTAAATCTCATCATGACGAACCCCCTCAAATCGACCCCCGTACTGTCATTACGGAATTATGACGAACCCCCCGAAATCGACTCCCGTACTGTCATTACGGCCTGTATATCATACAATATTTGATATATAGTGTGATTTTGGGTGTAATCAGCATACAGAGAATGGTCGATTCCTGAATCGATACTCAAGTATCTCTGATTGATCAAGACCAAACATTGTTAAGAGGGCAATAATAGGGGTAACAAATTATAGGGGGTAATGCTTATGAATGGTGTGCTCTAATCATAAACTATGAATAACATTTTCAAAGATCTCTCTCGCGAGGATATTGAGTTTTTGTGTGCAGTTCGGGACATCAATACCGATCCGGATGCGTACACAGCAACTACCAGTAGCAAAGTACCTGCGAATAAGACCTCAATAAGAGAGGCGACAACACTCACCCCTACACAAGTGGAATATCGTCTGAAGGATCGTGGTTTAGACGAGCAACTGGGGTTGATTCGGATCCACGAGGCACCTGTACATAATGGCGTCTTTGGACCAAAAAGTGCAGAACTAACAGATAGAGGTCTTGATGCTCTTTCTCGACTAGAGAACACCGCCGATATCGATAATTTCAGTTCACTTACAACGATTAGGGAGACGATTTCAGATTTGCAATCATCAGTCGAGGACTTAGAGGCAAAGAATAGCGAAAACGTGAATGAATCATTAAGAACGGAGGTTGAAGAGCTGGGAATGCGTGTGGATAATCTTTCTAACAAGATGGAATCAATCGCTGACGATGTGAAATCTGTCCAACAGAGTGTAGATACATTGGAAAGCTTAATACAAGCAAAATCTACTAACTCTAAATCTGTGAACTTGGAGAATGCAGTTCGGATGTCATTGATATCTGCACCAATATTTCAACAAGTGTTTGACATAGAAAGTGATGATCTAGCTCAAGTCTGGAATAATGAAGAACTGCCAGATGAAATAATCGAAAAAGTGGCCGATGAATTAGACATCTCTTTGGAAAGCTCTGAGTCTCCTGATCCTAAAAGGAGCGATGGTACTGTGGATTCTGACACCACCTCGGAAGACGATACAGTGCTCTGGCCACCCCAACTGTAACCGCTTGATTTAATAAGTATTCCAATAGATTATTATACTTGTTGTCATAATATGATTTATGGGATCTGACGACAAATCCAACATATCAACTTTAGTAAAAAATCTAGCTGATTGGATCTCAGACACCACGCATGTTGACATCTATTGCCGTCATTCTGGTTTAGATTATCCTGAATACAGTATAAAACGAGGGCGCAGAGGCCCTAACATAATTGTCTGCACACCAGTGAAAAATTACGGGATAGTAGTTAGAAATAATGAGTCGTCTGACAATATACATAAAGGTGTGGACTATTTGTACCACTATTGGGAAGACACTACTGAGAGGGAAGATACTACTGAGGATAATGTCTCATACGTGTGCGATGGTGATGAAGTGAATATTGATGTGTTCTTACTTGCAAGTCAGTCAAGCAAAGACGGGCACCTGTTTAAATCAGACCACGACCTCAAAATAAAAAGGAAGAGTAATGATATTGCAGTGAATGCACAGAATGAACCAAGAACTGAATGGCTCCGATCTACCTCCACTTTTCGGACATTATATCGTATTGTTGACAGTCGTTACGAAAGTGTGAACCCTGGGATTGGTATCCTCACATCTTCTATACTTTGTAAGCCATCTGATGATGATTCCTCAATTTCGGAGTTCACTGGCGAAGATGACGATCATGAACCTTCCCCACGGGCTCATTATTACACATCTGGTGGGATTGTTTGGGAGGACGTATGACTTCTGTTGCTAACGTCGATTTCATGACCTATCGGACCAGTTGACTCCGCTAAACCCGAATGTATAACACTACCGAAAGGATTCTGTTGCTACTCAGCACAATGAGCGGATCAAATTTGGCTGTCTTTGATATTATAATTCGTCCGCAGTCTGATTCTGATCAAGAACCTCGATCATCGGAGGTGTCTCAAAACGATCATCATCGGACATATCCTTCTTGAATTCTCTACGTGCAGTTATTTCACTTGCAACATGGTGTGTCCTCGCTCTGCGAGTGGATCTGATTTGATCAAACACTCCGCCCAGTTCACCACGCATGGATTCGCGCCGGTAACGACGTTTTTCGGCTTCTGAGAGGTAGTTCTGAGACACGACTTCTGTGCTTGACGAGCCTTGATCGGCGGCAATGCCTTCGAGACCTTCCATCATCTGCTTGACTGCCTCGTTGTAGGTGGTATACCAGAAGCGTCGACCCATCTTGGCGGTCGGCGTCTTCGCCTCGACAGTAACTCCAGCATCTTCAGCAAGTCGTTTGAATCGTTCGTTGACCGTTTGTGGTGCGATATGGCCGGTCGACGAGCGACTGGATGGGAAGAGATAGCCATCCCAATTCGGGCCATCGAGATCGACGATCCGCTGATTCAGCACGTCGATGCCGAACAGCAGTGCAACTTCTCCGGGACCGTTCTTACGCTGCTCAAAGACAATTCGGTTGTCCTCGTCATCGCTGAGCACGAATTGGTCAAGAGAGAGCGAGGCAACCTCGTTGGGTCGTAGGCCCCAGGCTCCGAGAGCCAACACGAGGAGCTGGGATTCAATGGAGTCGGTGGCCTCATAGATTGCCCGCATCCCTTCGGCGTGGACGGTTTTGTTGTCGGGTGTGTCGATCTCCCAGCGGAACTGATCGTTGGCCCCGTCGAGCGGGTTGTACTTCGCGCCCTCGAACCGCACCTGGTGGTCGTAGAACTGCTGGACATCACCGAGATACTTGAGTCGAGATTGGTCGGTCGACAGGCGGTCTTTGAGGACGTCGAAGACCTCCATACAGCGGTCGTTCTCGGCTGGCCGCTCGTCGATATCAGTTAGGTTTCGGGTGAGACTGTGTGGGCCATGCAGCTGCTCGTAGATTCGAGCATACTCTGCAAGGCGAGAACGGCGACTCACTACCGTCGACGGTGCGAGCTCGCCACGGTTGCGCTGTGTCGAGAGATACGTCTGGATTGCTTCGATGGTCTTGTCACTCCTAATTCCCCACTCGTAGCCGGATTCCTCGTTGTCTCCTTGAGGAGTATCATCGTCGAGACCGACCTCCTCGACAAAGAACTGCTTTACAGTGAGATCGTGATGATCGCGAAGCGTGTAGGAGAGCCCAGAAAAGCCGTTGGCAGCCAGCCACTCGTAGCTCGGTCGACCGTGTTTTGGGTTGTAATCGGCTTCTTGCATTGCCGGTCGGATCTCGGTGTAGTAGAAGTCGACTAACTCACTGAGCGACTTGCGTGCCCATTGATACTGAGATTCGGTCACGGGAAAGCCCTCGCTGTGTTTTGGGGTGATTTGATATCGGCCATTTTCGTTGAGTAGCGTTTATCTTGCTATTATCTAATATTTTCGGTTAGCTACTTGTCTGGTAGAGACAACACGCTAAGCAACTGTACGGGCTGATATCTGGGAAATTGTATAAATTGTATGCTGCTATAGAAAATGCCAAAAAAATCTGTTGTATATAGAAGGTCGAATTTGAGCTCCGAGTAAGCTAATATTGGCGTGGGAGAGTCACCTTGAGCCAGCCTAATTTAACACCCAGAAGCGATAGTTGAGATAGGCGGCGAACGAGACCCAGAGAAGATACGGTACGAAGAGGAGTGCTGCCCGTCGATCAATGCGGCCGAAGGCCCACATCGTCGTAACGATGAGCAACCAGAGGAGTCCGATCACAGCTAGTCCCCACCCGAGTTCCTGTAATCCGAAAAAGACTGCAGACCATCCTACGTTGAAGATGAAGTGTACCGCGAATACGCCAAGAGCGATCCAAGCCTCGCGAGGCGAAGACTCAATTTGTCGCCAGACGAGCCATAGTGCGACGCCGATGAGTGCGAACAGGACGGTCCAGACGGGGCCAAATACCCAGTTCGGTGGAGCAATCATCGGCCGCTGAAGGGTACCATACCACGTGCTGAGACTTTGGGTCGTGAAGACCGATCCGGAAGCTCCGACGATCTCGACGGTCAGGATAGCGATTGCGAGGGCGATAACAGGACGGTCGCGTGGAAGTCGGCGGAATCGGGCCACTAGTGATACCATGTTAACAGATTGAGTCCGTTGACACAAAGTGTTGTACGTTGAATCCGGATTCCGGTCAACCGTCTCTCAGAGGAACTCTCTTCATCCCTTGGTGAGAGGTCGGTCGGCGCTCTGTTGTTAAGTGGTACTCACGTACGCGCGGTCGACACTCGTTCGATCGTCGGCATTTGTAGCAAGCCGATCGAACGCTGCCTCGCCGTCCTCGCTCAGGCGATATTCCTCGTGGAAGTCATCGGGATCGCGCCCGCGGTTGCTGGCGATGCCGACGACATGAGCGATCGTGTCGTAGTTATCTCTTATCAATGAACCCACGAGCGATGGCATACCAGCTCGCTCGGCCAGTTCCTTTGCGGCTGCGCGACCGCCGTACACCCGCTGGTTGTTCACGTCGACCAGTACCATCGCGAAGGGCGTCACACCGAACTGCGCTTCGAGGAATGCTTGCGCGGCGTCGTCGTACCACGAGATCGCACCGATGTCGTCAATCTGTTCGAGCGCTCGGGCCGCGACAGAACAGTACGGACACTCGCCATCGAAAATAAGCACAGAGTCGTACACAGCCATGTACTAATTATGAGCTGAACAGACATATACCGTCTGTTATTGAATGGTGACCGATGAGACTCTGAAGTCGACCAGAATCAACGTCGTATAAGCGATTATCTGAGTTAAGCTGTTGAAAAAGCAACCGACACTACTCTTCGTCAGCACGAACAGTTCCGCCCACGACCAGCGCCGAACCGATGATAACAAGATTCTTGATGATGTACTGGCCTTCGACCGTGAGTTCGTGTGGGAACGTCACAAAGACGACCTCAGGCAGTAATACGACCGGGAGGAACATTCCCGGCACCTGTAGGAACAACAATAAGATTCTGAGGCGTATCAGTGGCCGGTACAACAGACAAAGCCCGATTAACACCTCCCAGACGCCAAGTATTGGGACAAATAACTCCGGTGGGACGACATAGACAGTGGCAGCAACGAGATCTGCCGCCGGGCTGCCACCGATCACCTTCACCCGCCGAACCAGATGAATACGATTCCGAGCGCGACACGTAGCGTTGGAAGCCGCTGTGGAGTGGTACGATAACCGATCACGATATTCGTGAATGGGCAGAGTCACTGGCTTGGAATCACATCGACGAGGACGATTGTGAGGGAATAGACGAACACGAGTATGTGGTTGGCGACTGGCACGAAGGTGAGGATCTAGAAATGTTTCACCGGTTCAAGAAATATATTGAGTAGAATGGTGAAGGTGAGGTATACAACGGTGGCGAATTCAAGAAGTCTGAGATCAACGGCTACACATACTGGATTACATCGAGCTACTACTACACAACCCACGTCTGACGTCTCTTCGGGCACGTCTTCGAGTGTCATCATCACCGCTCACTACGACCTGTTCGCTTCTCAAACTCCCTGAATTAGACAGTTCCATGTAACGCTATTCACACTTTTTGGAACTTGACCTTCAGTTGTCAAACCCGTCTATTCTGTCTTTGATCTCTTGTACGTCTAAACTGTCTAAACTGTCCAAGCCAGCTTTGACAAGGAGCGGGAAGTAATGGCGATTTTTTTCAAAATCTTCGCCAAACTCATACTCAAAATCTGTTTCAAGCAGTCCGAACTGACGGTTCATTTCCCGCTGCATTGATTCGGGGAGGTACATCATCTGAGCTGGCCGATCTTCTTTCACAGATTTCTTTTCTGTTTTATCTGTCTTACCGGTCTTATCTGTTTTAGACGTATTAGACGTATTAGACGTATTAGATGTGTTAGACGTACTAGATGTCTTCTCATTATTTTCTGGTTTATCGGTCTCTGTTGTCTCAGATTGTGCTTTCTCGCGGGTCTTGTTCCGCCGGTTCCGCAGTCGACTGGCACGGTCCTCGTCGCTCATGCTGTGGCCTCCTCGTCAGTAGTCTGTTGATCAGCCAGCCGCTCTATTTCGACGGCAATCTCGTCGAAGACTTCGACCATATCGCACTCTGGGTCGAACTGAGCGAGCGAGTGACCAGAATCGAGCGACTTCTGAATAGCTGCACGTTCCCGAATCTGCCACGTTGGTTTGTCCTCAAAGGCACTCTCGATCCACCCAATCATCTCTTTCGCCTGCTTTTTCCGCACGTCAATTCGGTTGATGACTACGCCAATGTCAGCGATCTCGATTTCGTAGTCATATTCCAGCGCGTCGACGTGATCGAACAGTAGCTCAAAGGCACGTTTTGACGTGGATTCTGCAAGCGCGGGAATCAGTACGTTCTGAGTGGCAAACAGCGCGTTGTCCATGAGGTTACCCAAGAAAGGTGGGCAGTCGACGAGGATCACGTCGTAGTCATCTTCAACAAGATTCAACAGTAGGTCGAGTTGTTCACCGCTGCGTCGACTAAGTGTGAGCTCCGGCTCGGCAGCTGTCATATCGATGTTCGACGGGAGAAGATCCAACTCCTCGTGTTCGTAGATAATTTCGTCGACGCGTTCGCGTTCGGTGGCATCGGTGAGACAACTGAATAGGTTGGGTTCTGGGTCATCATACCGCTCCATCATTCCCAAATTCTCCGTGGCGTTACCCTGTGGATCAAGGTCGACAAACAGCACATCGTTGCCACGAGCTGCGAGTGCGCCAGCTACGTTGATAGCTACGGTTGTTTTTCCGACCCCTCCCTTCTGATTCGATACAGCTATCTTAAATGGTTTAGACATACAAAGCAGATTTTCTGTCTAAACTGTCTTAACTGTTTGTGATTATATCAACCACTCACTCTCATTTGGTGAGTACCCACTCCAGACTGGTTTCCACACCCAACTTTATACCATATTGATGTGATTGTATTCAGCGTGTCTCTGAAGCAATCAAAAGCCCTCAATAAACTCTATCAAGAGGTTTCAGACTACGATCTCGTACTTGTGCCAGACTCTCCACTTGCTGATGCACTCAATCGACGGCTTGACCGGCCACACTTCGGTCCGTTCGCGATCACGCCTCGACGGCTCGCAACGCGACGTCGAGAGACGGCGGAAGATAGAACTGCCTTTCTCGAAGTGATCCAGAGGAGCGATTTGAGTTGGAAGCAGGTCTCAAAATCAGTCGGTGACATCCTCCAGTGTTGGGAGTACCAGGGTCGACCAGGGGCAATCTTAGAGTACGAGGGATACGACACGGCTGCAAATCGGGAGGTCATCGATACGATTCGTTCAGTCGACACGTCCTCACAAATCCTGACAGAGTACCAGATCGACGAGTCGACGGCGGAATCGGTGGCTGTTGTAGGTGAATCCCAGTTTACGGAACTCGAACGCACGATTCTCCCTGATGAGTACGATACAGTCGGCCGTTTTGTCGACGAACCGTACGAACTCCCGCCGTTTCGAATTTTTGAATCGGCAACCGCAATTGTAGAGACGCTTCTTGATACAATATCTACCTCGAATCCTGATGATATTGCTGTCGTGCTTGATGAGGGAAGCGAGTATTCGCCGCTCGTTGAGTCAGCACTCGAAGCTGCCGATATTCCATATTATGGCGGTCCTGGATTCATGGATCAGACTGACCATCGGGCGTTCATCCAGTTCCTTCGGTACATCACAGGTGGTGTTGACACACCTGTCCGTGTGGTCAAGCCGCTTCTGACTATCCTCGGCGAGGACCTCCCCGTCGATCATGACGAAAAGCGACTCGTCGATATCGTCTCAGAAGAACTCGAATGGCTGGAACCGTTAGTTGATACAGACACACGTCCGACTGTTGGTGAGCTTCTGTCGGTCTATGAGACTCGCTCTGGTGTTGAATTAGAGACACTCAGGGGAGAATTAGCGGCCTTGGAAGTCATCGAGGAATCGGTCACTGCTGAACTCGTCGACCAACTGACGTACTATTTCGATACATATGATGTTCCGATCAGCCGTGAGAATGAGGGCGTACTCCTTGCGGACGCGAAGTCCGCATCGTTCGTTGACCGTCCGCTCGTGTTCTTCCTTGGTCTCGATGAGGACTGGACCCACACATCACCAAACCGACCGTGGGTCGACCGTGACTCAGAATTTGAACGAAATATCGATGGCTTCCAATCGCTCCTACAGAGTGGGGTTGAGCGATATTACTTGGTGCAGGACTCCACCGGTGGCTCTCCAGTGACCCTGTGTCTGTATTTCGAGGAACTACTTGAGGATGAGTTCGAGCGATTCAGTGACCTCGACTCGATCACATATACCCGACCGACGCGACAGACAGAAAGTGGGTTCGAGAAGGGGCCACTCGACGCAGAAAGTGGATATGAACCACTTGAGAGTGTTAGCCAATCGAGTCTAAACTCGTATGCAAACTCACCACGGGACTACTTTTTCGGCCGGATCTTAGACTCGCCAGATACGCACTATTTCAAGGAAGGTAATCTGTTCCATGACTTCGCAGAGTTTGCGGTCAACCATCCGTCGACGATCGAGGACCATCCACTCGAAGACATCGTCGGTGTAATGATTGAGGAAGCACGCCCGTTCCATCGATCCGTCGATATCCCGACGAGACGCACCCGCTACCGTATCGGCTTGGAGACGATACTGGAGTTCCTCGACGAGTATGCACCGACCGACACCTCGTTTGTGACTCCATCGAGTGGGTGGGGAGAGAACTTCTTTGTCGAATATTTCGACATGGAGGTCGACTCACCTGTCACTGAACGCTGGTTCGATGACCCAGAACTTGGCGTGAAGGGCAAAATCGACCTGCTGTCGTCGCCCACCTCCCTCGTGGACTACAAGAGCGGCCGACGTAAACGTGCCTCACAGATTACGAAGGGATCATCGATTGAGGAGCCAAGCGACAAACCAAATTTCCAAGCACTGCTTTATCTCACCTACTGGCGACAGCAGCAGCCTGGTGAGCAGCTTCAATTCACGTTCTTCCATTTCCTTGAGACGCTTGATGATGCTGTCGCCGGTGATGCCGACCTTAGCGACTGCTTGACAACAGTGACATATCGACCAACCTCGTTTGCGGAGTTTGTTCGTTCACCCACTGTGTTCGAAGAACTCTGTGAGGACGCCTCAAACGATTGCAACAAGACGTTCTCGAAGATCAACTACGATACCTTCCAAGACATCGTCAGCACTCACCCACTCCCCCGCACTCGGGATGCCGACGAGATGCTTGATTCTCAGTTCGGTGAGACACTTGTTGAACGGATGGTCGACGAGGTTGGTGACTACAAGTACGTCACAAACGGTTGTAAACAGGCCTGTAGACACCTTTGTGGCTATCGGAAGGATACGTACTTCGAAGGGGACGTCAACGCATTCGAGGAGTTTGTCTCCGAGCAGATTGCAGACCTGAATCACTATCGGAGTGGTGGAGATCGCTTCCCGGTCGACGGACGAGCTGGCGAGCCAAACTATCGCTACGTAAACCATCGCGATCTTCTGCTGACAGAGGAAAGTCAAAACTCACCGGTGACCGACGAACCAGGCCCAGCACCGGCTGCTGATATGGAGGGAAGCCAATGACGTCGCCGAATACGAAACAACAGCAACTCATCGACGGCACGGATGGCATCTATCTCGTCGACGCCGGTGCTGGAACAGGAAAGACATTCACCGTCACTCGCCGCTACGCGAATATTCTCGCACAGGACGATGTCGAACCGGAGGACATCCTGCTCATCACGTTCACACGAAATGCGGCGACTGAGATGAAAGATCGGATCAGTTCAAGCTGTGACTACGACTTGCGAGCTCTGAAAGACGCACCGATCCAGACGTTCCACAGTCTCTGTAGCGATATCCTTGATGAGCACGGATTCGATACACCATCGTACCTTGGTATCGACGACTCAATCACTGGGTCGACTCGAATTCTCGAAGACGGAAGTATCGAAACCGAACAGTTCAGAGAGTTCATCAACCAGTTCACCGATGCTCACGAGGAGTATGCTGGGTTTCTTAGAGCTCTTTTTGAGCCTACAGAGCTACTGAGTCTGATTAAGAATCTCGCCTCCAAAGGTGTGTTCCCGACCGAGACCGGCTGGTATCGCAATTCGAAAGATGTTCTCGAAGGGGACTACGATTCGTTCAAGCACGCGTTTGATTCGGTTAACGAGCCACAAAACGATGGGAGTAGACAGTCGAAGCTTCGAAAAAAGCTGGGTCGATACGGGAAAAACAAGTTCTACCTGCCGGATGCGCCAGACCGACACGAACTCCGTGGTGAACGAGGCTCGAAATCAGTTCCTGATGAAGTAGCTGAACTAGCGTTCCATGAGGATCGTGGCGAGTTGTTCTCGTTTGTGCACGATGTCTACTTTGAGTACCTCGAATTCGCACTCGGACGGAACTATCTGAACTTCTCGTTTCTCCAGTTGTTCGCGTTTGTCCTCTGCTGTGAAGACCACGCGCTTCGAGAGTCGATTTCGTTCGAGTACGTGATGATCGATGAGTTCCAGGATTCGAGTGAGATCCAGTTCAAACTCGCGTTACTCCTTTCTGGAACACAGAATTTCTGTGTTGTCGGTGATTGGAAACAGAGTATTTACTCGTTCCAGTATGCTGCCATCGAGAACATCACTGAGTTCGAATCCCGGCTGAACCAGTTTGCCGCCGAGCTCAACGATGACTCTGAGCGAGTCTCGTTTCAGCTCTCGCCGATCAATCGCATTGAGCTCGAACAGAACTATCGGTCGACCCAGTCAATTCTTGATTTCTCTGAGCACGCTTTGGTTGCACCAGGAAGTAGTAAGGAATCGGTCGACAGCGAGTCGATTCTCAGCAAGGTGGTATCGTTGTTCTCGAATACCGAGCACGATCACTCCCGTATCGAAGCACTCCAGCACGCCGATGAACATGAGGCAGTGCTTTCGAAAATCGAGTCCATTGTCGACAACGACGAGTACGCCGTTGAGGAAGACGGTGAGCTACGTGAGCCAACGTACGATGACATTGCTGTTCTCACTCGTACTCGTGACTATGGACGTGAGTTACTGTCTGTAGCCGAGGCTCATGACCTCCCGATGGCGTACGAAGGTGGCATCGAGCTCTTCCGTCGCGACAGTGCCAAACTGCTCTTAGCATGGCTCCGAATACTCGAAGACAATGCCGATTCGGATCGTGGCTGGGCCGTCGTCTTGGAACGTGCTGGATACACACTCGATGAAATAACGCACATTATAGAGACGGAATCATATCCCTCCGAAATGGAGTCGTTCTGGTCGGAGCTCACAGCCCTCGAAACGCATGGAGCGGTCATGCGGCGAGTGTTCGACCGGTACGGGTATCATGAGTCAACCGTCGACTCACTGCTTACGACTCTCAACTCGATCCATACCTCGACGACGATGACACGGGGAGACCTCATTCGTCTTATTACGGAGGGTATCGAGAACGGCTACACCCAAGAAGTGCAGGCACCTGCAGGTTCGGACTCGGTTACTGTACAGACGATCCACTCCGTAAAGGGACTAGAATACCCGATTGTGATCGTCGCAAACATGAATGACGGGGCGTTTCCACCGTCTGGCCGTCATGAGAGTACGATTACGTTTTCTGAGACGGCTGGACTCCGTCAGCGGAAGACGTACGCAGAGGCACACGGTGTCCCACACGTCTACGATAACTGGCGAGCGGATGTTCTTCGACGATGCGTGCCAACTGATCACGATGAGGAACGGCGACTCCTCTATGTTGCCATGACTCGGGCAGAAGATCATCTGGTGTTGGCTAGTGGTGAGGAACCAAACACCTTCCTCAAGGAACTACCGATAGACATCGAAACCGTCGACCCATCAGTCGACATGAATGAGCGTGAAGCCCGGTCGAAGCGGGAGTTTCGTGTGGATGTGCCGGTGGTCGACGGGCCTGAAGGATATTCACCACACTCGCTCATGGACGACTCGGTATATGATGACGTTACTGACGGACGTGGGATGGAGTTTGGCTCACAAGTCCATGAGTTCGCTGAAGCGTACGCTCTCGGCGAGGATGTCACTGCTGACAATGCTGACGAACAGCATATCAAGACGCTCATCGACTCGCTTTCTGGTGACCTCTACGTCGAGGAGCGAACGTATCTCCCATTGGAAACTGAAGCTGGGAAAGTTACTATCTCCGGTATTGTTGATCTGGTTCATGTAACGTCAGATGGTGTGGAGATTATAGATTTCAAAACGGATCTCTCACGTCATGCGGAGTCAGAATACCGGAAACAGCTGAGTGTCTATTACCATGTCTTGGATAGTTGGTACCCTGATCGAACTGTGAGTACATCGATCTTCTATTCCGCCGATGGTGACCAAGTGGCAGTCGAACCAGTTACCCAAGACGACCTGAGTGAGTGTGTTGCGTCGCTGTAGCGTATGATTGAATGTGGAACTACATGCAGTACACCGAACAACAGCACAGACACAATCGTCATCCACTGGTCGACACTGGTTTCATAAACCGAAGCTCGGAGTAGAATCTTCGATTAAACTGACGAATTCAGCTTTCAGCATATCTGATAATTTTTGGGAGAATGATTTGAGATCAGTTGCATCGTATCCAGTCGGTAGTTCTCGGAGATGCAGCGCAAGTCGGTCGTCGACCTGATACGCTGTTTCGGTTGTACCGTTCTGTGACGGATACAATAGGACTCCAGGAACGTCATCTGCTAGTTGATAAGAGGTCATCTGGTAAATGTCGGACTGGCTTGGACGGCCCGTTTTCCATTTTGCGTCACCAACAAGTTGTAAATCACCGTTCTCGTCACGGAGCACAAAATCCGGGTGCATATTGACAGTCGGTATGCCACCGGTGACGAGCCCACCGATCCGGGCCTGGGGTTCGATCTGCCACGAGGTGTCTGCTAATGCATCCTCGGCAGCCCGTTCGACAACCCGTTCAAAAATTCGATTCATGTTCACCAGCAACCCGTAGGTTTCCTGCGTGCCAGCCTGCATGTTATCAACGAACGTTGAGCGAATCACGACCATTGCAAGCCGAAGGATATCATCATAGTACGCAGTGAGTCGGTCGAGGTGAATCGTCTCTAATTCCGTTGGGTGAATCGGGCGCAATGTGATTTCTCGACGAAGTTGTTGTTCGCGTTGTCGCAGTGTACTTTGAATGGTCGGATCAGTAACGAGACGCGAGAGGAGATGTGCCGCATAGAGCACCGTCTGGTTCTCGATTGTGTCGTGTGTGAGATCTTCGTACTCGATTTCGAACGTCGTCGACGCCATAGTTCCACGTGATAACTGCCGGTGAATGTCGAGTCGACCGCGAAGGTACTCTTCTCGTGCCTGTTTCGTCTGGTAGTCTTTGCCGAGGCCGCGCTGCACAACTTGCTGTAACCGGTCGAGATACAGCGCTCCCATTGCATTTATAAACAAGTTACCTTCGAGTGCCTGCACCGTTGAATCAGTCATTGCTTCGGTCGCTCCGTGAGCATACAGGAGTAGCCTTAAAAAGTTCCCACCAGCAGCTTTCGGCCGAATCCGTACCTGCATTCCGTTCGGTAGTGAGATAAGACCAACAAACGATGACGTCCGGAGTCGAACATACCCTTTGTCCGTATATTCATACTCTATCCGGGTCGCGGACTCGTTGATTCGTGTGTCGATTGTGTCTAGGACATCCTCCGACAGTTCCAATGGCTCTGATCGATCGTATTCGGTGAGCTCAATTGTCTCAACATCGTTATGAACCAGTTGCATAACAATAGTTACTGGATTGCCGCCGCACAATTCTTAACAAATTCGCGAATCGCCTCTTTCACTTGCTCACGGTTTGCGTCGTCGAGTAACCGATCCATTGGGATTTCAAGATCATTGAACTCATCCGATATCAAATACTCGGCGTCGACCGGTTCATCTATGAATGGATTGATCTGCTCAACGAACGGTTCGAATAGCGACGCGTCGTACTGGTCTCGACCCCAGAACCGGAACTGAAGCGTCCCGTTCGTTCTGATCTCATATATGAGATACTTTCCGTCTGTATACTCATCCCAGTAGAAGTGAATTGCGCCTGTCCGTGTTCCAGTCCCGTAACCAACTCGGTCCGATTCAGTTGTACCAAACTGGTAGAAATCTCGATATGCAGCAATCACGTCTGGCTCGAATTTGGATTCAATTTCATCAAAGAATGATTCTTGATCCCATTTTTGTGACGATGAGTCTTGTTTTGACTCGGCAACAGACATTTCAACGTCCGTGTCAGCGAACTGGTTTAACGCATCCACGAGATCCTGGACAGTAAAGTCTCGAATCTGGTTCCGATCCCAGTCAAACAGTTCATCGCCGTTCCCATCGAAGAGTTCCTGCCGGATCCGATCGAACTGCCCGAAGTAATACTCTTCTAACAAGGGTAATATATCAAATTGCCACGCATCACGAACGTCATTAGCTGTTTCAAGGCCGAGTAACCGTGTGTGCCCTATTTGCTTCCCCCTCCCGAGATCTGCTGACGTGACGATTCGGTCATTCATTTCATGGAGTGTCTGGATCGACAACCACACTAATGACTCAAAAGCCGTACCGTCTTCCAGTGACGGGACAGGCAACTCGTATTCGTCGACGACAATGTCAAATTCTGGTGGGCATGCGATGAACCGGAATCGTCGGCGCAGTGCGGCGTCCAGGAGTGCAATCGACCGGTCTGCAGTGTTCATTGTCCCAATCACATATAGATTCGGTGGCAGGGTAAATTCGGAATCCGAATGTGCTAACCGGACTGTTGTCGCTCCTCGCTTATCAGCCTCTAATAACGTGATTGATTCTCCGAATATCTTCGCGAGATCACCTCGATTGATTTCGTCGATCACTAACACAAACCGTGGCGCATCAGATCCTGTCGCCTTCGCTGCTTCGTACGCCTCCATCGCCGTCTCACTTAGCCGCTTCAAAATCCCATCCTGCACTTCGTACGCGACTTGCCCCTCAGCAGTTGCCTCGGCACTCAAGCCTTCAATAAAGTCTTCATATGTGAACGATGGATGGAACGTGACCGTTTCGACCCGCTCACGCACAGGAATACTAGTATCCTGCTGGCCAGCCCACCAGTGAGCGAACCGTTCTGCCGTATATGTTTTCCCCGTTCCCGGCGGACCATAAAATACAACCTGCATCTTGGCTTCAAGTTGTCGTGCAATCTCTTCGGCACCATCCGGCTTGTCGGGGATCTCCGTTTCAGATTTCTGTTTCGTATCCAGCTCTCGCAAGAGGTTCCAACACCCAACGTGATCAAGCAAGAATTCCATCGCAGCTGGTGACAGTTCCGACAGGTACGCTTGCTTCAAATTCCCGTTCGAATCGATTGGATAGTATTTTTTCCGGAACTCGGACGTATCGAGTAACGCCTTCAGATCATCGTCCACTGCGACCGACTCATCAAACCAGCTTAAATCCACACCAACCCGCTGATACTCTTCTGTCTGGAACGAGTACTGCTCACGCCACTCTACCACGGTTGAAATCCCGATCAGCTCGTCATTGAAATTATGGAATATCACGTCGCCAGGCTCTAGCCGGTCAAGATCGTGATGCCATACGTCATCGACTTTCGCACGAACGTACTCGTCTCTGATTTCTGCTTGATTCCCCTGATTAACCCAATAATACGAGCGTTCTGTTGATAAAGAAAGGCCATCTGGCTCCCGCTCTTGCTGATTTACCCATACAAAGAAGTAATCCAAATCTCGGAAATTATCCTGAAAACCGTATGCATCTCGAATTGATCGGTATTGTGCAGCCGTCTCAGGATACTCTGCTAGCGAGTTCGAGATATCCGCATCAAAATACTCTGCCATCCCACTACGCGACATAGTATTCACGACAGGGTAGTATTCAGGGTGCAAATAGTACAGTATAGGTGAAATCTTCCCACACTCTACCTTTGGGAGATCAATATCTGCTAATTGCTGCACTGCCGCGTCCAACACATCAGACTCATCAGCCTCGAAAAGGGTCTCAAAGCACTCTGTCACCGTCTTTTCTTTTCCTTCGGGCACATCAATCGGGAATAACAATCCACCAACAGTCCCAATCTGCTCATCTATTCGGTCTTTCAGTGATTGTTTCACCTCGCCCGGAATATCTAACTCATCAATCTCGCCACGTTTACTTGAGACCGGGTACGTACTGTTATTCATACACAAGCGGTACAGTGCAGTCAGCTCTTGCTTACCAATTGACCCAGAATCAAGAATCTCAGATGTAACATCTCGAATAACCTGGGATGTCTTCACAACTGAATCACGACGTGCATCCCACTCACGATCCTCAACATACGCCGCCACGAGCTCATCCAAAGAGTCTTCATCCATTTTGATATATTAGAAACTCTACGCAAACTCGATAAAACAATCGGTGATGATGTACGCGAAATACTCACGTTCGTTAATCGGTCAAAAACCCCGTTATCGAAGTCTTACCTTGTCGTTTGAGTCTTTTAATCGACTATAGACGATACTCTAATATTGGTCTCTAAATGATATTCTCGTTGAGTGTATGCCCTGTGTTCAGCGATGAATTCATCGAAATGGTCCGTTACCGAACTGTCTCTCTCCATGTCTACGTAGTCTATTCGTGATCCAATTCATTGTCCACCAATAGTGTCATGACACGGATGGCGCGTCACAACAACTATGCTTCTCGGGAATGAATACTAGTACAAGATGTCGACGAACAACGACAAGATCCAGTTCCGAGGACGAGCTGAAAAGGAGGCCACTCAGATCGTCGACCAGCTACGGCTTGGTGGGATCAACATCAGTGAGCTTGCTCGGCAGGGGTTGGCCGAAAAACTCCGAGAAACGCTATCGGATGAAGAGCGAATTACCCTTCACCAGCAGTACAAAAAGGGGGAGCTGTCCGATGACGCTGCGGAGATTTTGCTCGGTGATGCCATCGAAGAGATTGATCGCGAGCGTGAGGCCTTCGAAGAGGCCACAGAGCTTGACACGACTGATGTGTTCCAGGAGTGACGATGGTCGACGATGACGTACGACATCCCGTAATCGCCGATACTGACGCCCTGATTGCTGTTGCAAACACGAGCCTCTGGCCCCGCATTGTCGAGACACTCCAGTTGACGACAACGAACGTCTGTTATCACGAACTGACACGCCATATCCGGGAGACATCCGAACACGCACCAGCAGAGACACGAGAGAAATGGCTTCATGACGGGTGTACCACTGCACGCAAGTCATTCGATGACGATGCGAACGATTCGTTTACTGTCGTCTCATGTGTTCCGCGGCCACACGGGGAGGATGCTGGCGAGCAGTCAATACAAACCGATATAGAACAACATCCCGAAACCTATCGATTTGCGATTTTGATGGATAAGCACGGTCGACGGTCGATCAACCGTGTTTTTGACCAGGCAGACGAGACGAACGGAAAGGCGGTTGCACCCACGTTTTTGCTGTATCTGTTACTCGATTCAGGAGCCTGTACTGTCGAAGAGTTTTGCCACGCCTGCGGTGAGATGCTTCGCGGCGAAGGGTGGCTCGGATACCAAGCGATTCAGGCTGCGTGGGATGCAATCCCGGTCGACTGTGCACAGTATCTCCCAGATGACCTCCTCTCATAATGTGTCGGTAAATAGCTTGAGCCCGCAACTATGATGATAAATTCTCGTCCTTCAGTGAAGAGAGGATGACAACATTGCCTCTCCAATTCGACGTTCGGTCGGCTCAGCAAGATACGGTTCAATAGCGGAATAGTCGCTCCAGCCACCGATGGCCATCATAGTGCGAACGTCGACTTGGCGTTCGACGAGGTGGTAAGTTGCCCAACTGCGGCGGAGATCATGCGAAGAGACAGACACCCACCGGTCGTTACCTGTTTCGTCGGCAATTACCTGTGTTGCTTCCTTTACCCAGCGTCGGATCGATGGTGTGGAGGCGTCGACCCATTGATCTGACTCGGAGAGCTTGCGCTCACGAGTATACTTGTGGATATCGTCAGCTACGCTTTCTGGCATCCACGCATCACGAAGCTTCCGACCACCACCTTTGGTATTCTTTCCCCGAACCTCAAAGAGCCAGATTTCGCCGTTTTTCGACCACCTGAGTTCCTCAGTACTTGGGTAGGAAACTTCGCTCACACGAAGCCCACACCGCCCCATGAGTTGCATAGAAATCTCTCGTTCCCACCCGTCGGCTCCAGCAGTCCGCTCAAGATGATCCAACTCATTGGGTGACAGCCAGCATTTGACGACTGGATCCGAGTCATCGATCCGAACCATGAACAGATTGATAGAGGTTTTCGATCATAAAGTGGTTTGCCGGTCTGCTGAGAGGATCATATTGTGGTTGATGTAGGGAAGTTCAATCGAGTACTAGCATTGCATGATCATCCGAACAATAGTTCACTCTCAATTCTGGATAGTCAATATCTCGTACTCAATAATTAAGCAATCACTGATGTCGTAACGATAACAAACGTATGAAAAGATGAAAATTTATCAGTTATCATGGCTACGGCTGCCACATATTTTATTTTAATGCGATATAGTGGGCGTAGACTTTGATTAATCAGACACAGGCAAGTATCTATAATATTTTCTGCATCCCAAAAAACTATTATATCACCAGTATTGTCTTTTCGTAATGGGATTCAAAGCACAATGTACCAGTTGTGGACAGAAAATGAAAAAGACAATGTTTGGGAACAGGAAAGGTTACGTAGTCGTAAGTGAGGGAAAAAGAGCTGCTACGATAAAATGTAAAGGTTGTGGAAAACAGAGAACACTTCAAAAGTAATCGATTTCTAGCATAACTTGATTTTAACCAGTGGCGCTAGTTAGACTGTCCTTCAACGAAACGGTGCAGGAACCGCATCTTCCGTATAATACCTTTCTTATTATAATTCCGCTCTAAAAAGATACCTGGAAGAACTTCCTTCGGCCTGGTCATCTCATTACCCTCTGTATGAACTGGTTCTGTATTCAGTAGATACCGCGTCCAACCGCTTTCAATCGGTAAATCATCTTTCGATAAATAATCTTCTTCAAACAAGAACTTAACATAATCAGCCAAAGAATCGGTAGCAGTCTGTTCCTCCGGCAGATCAATAGACTCCTCATCCATGCTGATGCCGGTCTCTTTTTCCAGTTTCCGATGGAAATTATTTCCAAGAGTCATCCTCAGTCATCAAACGTCTGTTATTTATAAAATAGCTTCGTCAAAATATTCGCTTTGTATTAGTAATTTAGATTCATAAAAATCAGAATGTGTTCTTTGGCTAGTCGAGTTCTAAGCCAATGCCACTTTTTTCTTCCACAGTACTGA
>Ga0209945_1000045_pt1 | contig 39195 bp, 36 predicted proteins | sample SalPonR2_A_D2_MG_FD_185703 | JGI IMG/M metagenome (GOLD analysis project Ga0209945, IMG submission 185703) | Salt pond soil microbial communities from South San Francisco under conditions of wetland restoration - Salt Pond MetaG R2_A_D2_MG... ...
TTTTTTTTTTTAGAATATACACTATGAAAGTTTTACCACTACCAAAATAGTTCATACTTTAGACTTAATCTAAAATTAAATTAATCATTATAGTCCCCTAAAGAATATATCAGAATTTTTGTTTTAAGATAGAATATAAAATTATCCAGTTATAGTATATAACTCTAATTATATAGAATATCTATTCTATATAATATATATAAAATAAATAATTTTCTATTTAATTAATATGTATGTTTTCTTTTTTATAGAACAAAAATTTATAACTTTTATTTTGAATTTTGTAAATATCGAAGATTTCTCGAAGAAAATAGAAAATTCTTACAGAATTTTCTATTTTCTTCGATAAACTTCGATATTTACAAAATTTCTTTTTCTTTTAATATATTAACTTTTTTTAATATTTTATGCAATTCATTTGTACTTGAATGTTGGACGTTTTTATTTTCTTATATCTTTTTTTTTATAGAGAAATTCAAATAGTTTTAAAAAATCTAATATAATACCGGAAAAAACAACAAAGAAAATAAAATTTTATAAATTTTATAAATTTTTTTGAAACAAAAAAATTTTCGGAAGAAAATAGAAAATTTACGGTGTAAATTTTCTATTTTCTTCGAGAAATTTTCGGAAGAAAATTCTGTAAGAATTTTCTATTTTCTAAAGTTGTTTTGTCCGCTAATTTCTTTTTTAATTAGTAATTGGTTTTGACTTTAATAACTAATATTATTATAGTTATTGATTAATTTCAAAATTGGATAGGAGTAAATCTTTAGGATATTTTTTTCTTCATCATTTTTTATACTTTTGGCTTCTAATAAAATTTTTTTCTAAGTTAAAAAAAATATATATACATATAAATTGGGTTCTTAGTGACAAAGAAAAATTGACTTTGTCACTAAGAACCCAATTTATATAAAGTTATAAATTAACTTTTCGTAGAAAATAGTAATTCAAGGATAATAGATAGTTGTTAATAGTTGAAACAATTAACCTTGAAGTGTTTCTGCTTTAGCTAAAACATCATTCATGTTCCCAACTAGATAGAAAGCTGCTTCTGGTAAGTTATCAAGTTCACCACTAATAATACGGTTGAACTCCTTCAAATAAAAATTATTTCTTTTTTTTTCAAAAAAAGAAATAATTTTTTTACTAACGTGGATCGTTTTTGAGCGATCGTTTTTTTGAAGATGGAGATGAAGTAAAAGCTTCTTTTCACTTTTCTTCCTTTTTGCCTTCACCTTTTTCCCCTTCGGAAGGAAAGAGGACTTTCTCTTCCTTTTCCTTTTTTTCAAGTTCAAAATTTCCAATTCGTGTCGGAAAAAACCCTAGGTTTTTTTCCTAAGGACAAAACAACTTCGTTGTTTTGTCCGCCTTTTTCTTCTTTTTCAATTCGTGCTTTTTCGTTTTGTATAGCACCCATATTTTCCTTGTCTATTTGAATTTTTTTGTCTTTTTCCTTTTGTCTTCTAGCTATTTCTTCAGGTTTTAATTTACCTGTTCCGGAAAAATCTGTTTCAGTAGTAGAATTATCCGCTTCTAACAGGCCACTACCATTCCCCTTTTCACTAGGGTTATTAGACGGAATTACAGGGGAGTTCAATATTTCATTTACTCTATTAGATAGAATATTTATAATTTTTTGGCGGACAAAACAACGAAGTTGTTTTGTCCTTAGGAAAAAACCCTTGGTTTTTTCCGACATGAAGTTCATTTTTTTTTTTTTTTTTTTTTTTTTTTAAAAATTTTTTTTTTTTTTTTTTTTTTTTTTTTTTTTTTTCAGGTCTATTTACACTTTGCCGTATTTTTCTATTTATGTTTTGCGTTTGCGTGTTAGCCTACTTTTTTTCACTTATCTTTTTTTCTGTTCTTTTAAAACATATTCCCTATATTTATCTATTTATACTTTTCTATAATTTGTTTCTCTTTTTTATCTAAAGATAAAAAATACTTCTCCCTTTTTACACAAAAAAAAGTATAAAAGCTTTTTCCCGTAATGTTAAATACAATTTTAACTTATCTTATTTCTTTTCACTACGTCTTTAATATTGTATACTGGACCTGGCCAACTATTTATAAATTGAATTTCTTTAGAACGTCTCCCGTAAATATCTCTATACTCATCTCCATAATCTAACACAAGAAAATACAAACTGTCAAAACCATTTTCAACAACTGAATTTAGCAAACCTCTATTAGTATGTTCACCGTTTTCTAGACTCTTTCTATGCGAAATAAAGCGTTGTTCAATACTATAGGATTCACCAATATAAGAAATTAATGTACTGCTATTATATAATAAATATACACCAGGATCATTTTAAATACCATTACTTAAGTATTTCATTTGTTTCCAGCTACACGTTTTCTCAAAAGAAAACAATAAACTGTCAAATAAATTAGCTGCACTACTCTTTAAAAACAAATTTTTTGTATACGTTTCTAGTAAATTTCTAAGAATAATTATATCACTATCTAAAAGACCAATATAGCGCTCCCCGAAGGAAGCGATATATTGGTGTATGTTGCGATTATAATAAAGAAAATCCGCAAAAAATGAATCCTTTTCTAGTCTAGAAAGTAAAAAAGATTTAATTTGCGGAAGTGCAGAAGTGCTATTCAAACCGTCTCTAACAATTGCTAATATCCCTAAATTGTTATTAGGGAAACATTTCTTGAGTACCAGCATTGCTAACTAATCCACGCACCTGTACCATATCTGTACATTCCAGTACAGTACCACGTAAAAAACATGGCTCTAAACCCACTGTAGGGTAATCCATTAGAACTACATTTTTACCAAATGCAGATTCTAATGTTCTCCACATTTTCGGATTAGCAGGTTCAGCAATCTGCTCCACACTAGCGAAACTACTACACGTAATGTAGCGGTTTGACTTGTAAAACGTAGTTAAAGAATTACTGAATTGAGCTGTTAACAATAAGTTCCCATTTACATTAACCGTGTTATTAGGATTTTGCCCTAATACCAGAGATTGAAATGGAACTTCCAATGAAACAATTGGTTTCATGGGCGACTTTTTCGCAATTGCGGCATTTCTACCAAACCATGTGTTTGCCTCATAACTTTTGTACTTAATGTTATTGTAGATAATTTGTTTAGAGTAACAGTATCTTACATGACGTAAGATTTCCGTTTCTAAAACTTCCGTTAAGTACGTAGCATCGGCGTAAACACGAGTGCGGCACGCTGCACCTGTACATAGTATCAAGATTAGTAGTCTTGATCGCACTTATCACCTTGGTGTGTTCCCATTTTCCCGGGCCCCTATCAGCAATGATCGGGACTTATAGCAGGGATTAAAAGCAGGGTACTGCAATATCGCCTTCGGTACTCTATGTGAGGGGAAAGAGTGATAGAGCTATAGTGACGGTGTCGTCAACCAAGGCGAGGTGGATTCTTTAATGTTTCCACTCTGGGCTAGGGGCCAACGACTCGTGATGTTGTCCCAGGTGATCATATAGCCCCGGCACGATTGTCTATAGGACTTAGGTTTCGCTCGTAACTATGTATTGGTGAACGTGTAACCTGCCTTCACGTTGTTCTATGGAACATGGGTGAACTAAGGGCAACCTGATATGACCGTGGAGGTAGGGGTCGAATTTCTTTCCTAGTTTAAGTGGCTAGCGAATCCTTCTAGATCTCTGGCTCAGAAGAATCTAATGGAAAAAGCAAAAGGGAAGTGGAATTTATTTATCCTATAACCTGCCATGAACGAATACGATTTTACCAAATGATTAGATTGTCTTCTTTATCCTTTGGATATTATTAGTGCTCTACTAGGGAGAAATGGTCAGGACGGGAAGGTCTTAAAATTACTGGACTATTACATTAATCCTCTGTAATGCCCCTGGTGTGGAATTACCTGGAGCATGGAACCAGGTCAACTGGAAAACCGTTATTTCTCAGGTTGAAACAATAAGGGGTGAAGCCTTCACTTGTTCGAAGTCTGGGGATCTATCGAAGTTGCGTGATGTTCAAAGGCGAATTCTTGAATCACCTGCTACTCTATTAACAGCCATACGTAGGGTTACGTCAAAATCTGCGGGGGTCGATGAGCTTATCGTTATTAACGATTCTGACAAATGGAATCTTTTCAATGATTTCATAGGTTTCGATTTGGCACATTGGTCTCCTCCTCCTGTTCGCAGGATTTATATCCTCAAAGCCGATAAGAAACGTTGGAGACCGCTTGGAATTCCCACTATCAAGGATCGAGTTATTCAAGCGGTTGTGTTGGACGCTCTGGAACCTGAATGGGAAGCCCGATTCGAAGGTGGATCATATGGGTATAGACCAAATCGCGGAAGGGCTGACGCTCTTACACGCACTTTCATTCATTTGGCGGCTTCTCCAACGTCACAACCAAACGTAAATCGCGAATGGGCTGTAGTAGCAGATATCTCTGGTTGCTTTGACAATGTATCTCACAAGTTCATTGTTGGCGCTATTGAAGGTTTCCCGGCAGATTTCCTTATCGCAAGATGGTTAACAGCTGGCATTCTTGAAGATGGCGTATTCGTAGAAACCGAAGCTGGGTTTCCACAAGGCGGAGTAATGTCTCCACTTCTGTGTAACATCGCTTTACATGGTTTAGGTACTTATGTAGCAAGTAATTCTACGTCAAGCAACAAGCCCGTTATGGTACGTTATGCGGACGACTTTGTTTTTCTTTGTAAATCCTATGCCATAGCGCAGGAATCTCTTCATTATGCTGAAAAATTCCTGCGCTCTCGTGGGTTAAAATTCAAAGAGACAGGCGAACCTTTGGTTGTACATATTACACAAGAGTTTGATTTCCTTAACTGTGTTTTCAGACGTGTAACCAACTATGGTTACAATAAGGCGCTTACTATTCGTCAACCCATCTTTAAAGGAAATAGGCTTATCGTCGAGCCTTGGTATGATGAATCGGACACTAACGGTGTCAAACATACTATCGTTTTGGTTACTATTTCGAAGAATAAGCTTAAGTCTGTTTGCGCTGGATACAAAGAAGTCTTCCGTTACTACCGTGGTTTCAAGATAAGTGGGTTAATTAATGCGTTAAATCCCAAAATAAAAGGTTTTGCCCTATCAGCGCGATCTATTGATTGCACAAAGGTCTTCCGATACCTAGACAACTACGTGTTTAGGTTAACGGTTCGCTTGCTTCGTAGAGAACATCAATCCAAGTCTTGGGACTGGATAAGAGCTCGCTATTTCAAGAAAGTCAAGCTTCCTAGAATAGACTCTGTATGGATTTTGGGTGACCCAGACTCTGATCTGACACTCTTACCTCACAGATACTTTTCTAAAGTAGACCATCCCCTGGTACGTGGCGACATGTGTAGGGATGATCCATCTCCTGTTGCTAAGGATTACTGGAAAAGACGCCAGCAACTCCTCCGCAAAGCGGTTGACTTGCTTTCTGGCTTAGACAAATCTTTGTCAGAATCACAAGAGCACATTTGTCCTATTTGCGACTCCTCTCTACACTCCGGCGAAAGACTGCAAAGACATCACATCATTGAAAGATCAAGAGGCGGAAACGACACATTCGGGAATCTTCTCTTACTCCACTCTATTTGTCACCGTCGAGGCGGCGACGTAGATCTTTGGCGTGCTAACCTTCTTAATTTCAAGGTAGCACACCCAAAGATTAGAACGGCAAAGAAACAGGCAAGACCGGTTATCTCTGCTGATTCAATCGAAAGTTTCGGTTTCATGGACCCACCTGAATAGTCAGGTGGTTTACATAGCGGTCGTGTTCGCAACCACACAGCGCGTTTATAGTAGTAATATTATTCTCGAAAAATACCGTAAATCTATTCAACATTTATTATGGCAAAAAGATTACCCTCATCTCGTGTTACGTCTCCTTACTCTGCTTCACTGGTTTCGGCTAAGTCCCCTCGTGGTCTTGCCACGGTGACATGGCCTTCAATTTGTGAATATCCTATTAGTAGCCTTGCAGTTCTTAAGGACTTACCAATCTACTCATCGATTGCTCTTTTGAGCATCATTGTTATGACTTGCTTGGTCATGCTATGTGCTTTACGCGAAAATTCATCAGAATCAAACGCCGAGTATGATTCTCGTCCGTTTGTAAGGTTTATCAAGAAGAACGTCTTCGGTTCTTCTGATGGGCTTGTAGTGGCCACTTGCTTAGCGGTGGTTCCTGCTCTTGGACTGATTGATGTAAGTACACCTATTCAGGTGGAAAATTTCATCAAAGCAGCCATTTCCAATTACAAACCGAATGTGAAGGCCCCGAAACAACTAAACCCTTCTAACGTTGAGGTTTGGGTGAACGGTCAAATTTCTCGCATTCTTGGTCTGATGAATTCTTGTCCTGCTTCCGTCGCCGGTCTCTACAATTTTGGGCTTACTCCTGGGCAAAGTTGCAATTTCTCTATCCAAAATATTGTTAAATCTATCCCTCTTCCTAACAAACCAACTTGGTCCCAGGTAGTAGTTTCTTTTCGTGTTATAATGGGGATTGTAAAAAGGGATTCTAATGGTGATATATTTTCAACGGGCATGAAACCTTTGGTTTTTAATGAAACTCCTCTTAACATTTCCACTAACAATGATGTTAGAACTAAAGGTCTTTCTAACTTAGAACATCAAATGTTCGTGGAAGTATACACGTCTCGTGACGGAGGAAGTACACTGCCTGGCGTTGAAATGAAACGTGAACTTGATCCTACGACTTTGACTTTTCCAAACGAGAAGACCAAAACTCGCTTGCTTGAAGTTGAAGATCTTGAGAAGTTCCTGAGCCCTCTGGAACTTGCGTCATATCGTTCAGCTTCCAAAATTGGAATCAAAGGCGGACAAAACAACTTCGTTGTTTTGTCCTTAGGAAAAAACCCTAGGTTTTTTCCGACACGTTTAATCGAGTTAAATCAAAAGGCTGCCACTAGAAAGGCACAGTCCGAAACCGATGGACAACCCCAACCTGCTGAATCTGAGGGTGACTTAGCTCCCTTAGCTGAATTCGCCAAAGAAGCATCATCTTCTAGAAAAAGAGGTCGTTCTCGTTCTGAGGAATCTAGCCCCACACCACAGGTATCCGCTTCACGCACTTCTCCGAGCGTGGATGCTGATGACCAGGGTGGGAAGCCGGATTTACCTTCATTTGAGGGTTCATCTGGTGCTAGCACTCAAGACGAATCGACCAGCAACGAATAGATCATAACCCCTTTCTTCCTAACCTGGCCTGAGCCGTATGCATCGAGAGGTGCACGTACGGTTCGGGAGGGCTATTCCCTTACCCGAGGAGTATTTACGCTCATTTTCGAAAAACGACATAATATACTTTGGTTCCGGTGGGTTTAGCGGATCCACTAGTTGAGGATTGGAAACAATTGTGTAATCCGTACGTCGCGCACGAATTAATAAATTGCTAAAACCACTTAGTTCAGGTTGATCACCCTCACGTAGTTTATTACTATAATATGTGGATTGTTCTTCATTCATAAAAAGAACATCTCGAGAATTTAATGCTATTTCATTTTGTTCTAAGTTACTACCAACTGCACCCGCGGGTGATATAAAACGACTAATCGAAAGATTTTCCGTATCAGCAGCTTGTACAGTTGGAGTTACCGACTGTACAACTGGTCTTATAATGTTACCCACTGATATGTTATCCGTATTTACGAAATCGGGTAATACTAAACGTTCACGTTGAAGAATTGTTAAGGCGCATGGTAGTTTACTAAACGCTTTAAAAATGCTCTTCTGGTCGACGGCGACCTAATGGTGTTGGTATTTTAGCGGGGTTAAATATTTTAACCTCACGCCCCATTAAATCCGGCTCGTCACCTAAAGATTCTATGAAACTATCTTCAGATGATTCTGCGTCTAGAGCAAATAAATTAGGATTTGGCGGACAAAACAACTTCGTTGTTTTGTCCTTAGGAAAAAACCCTAGGTTTTTTCCGACTAGAGATATAAACAAACCAGAACAAGCTAAATAATTTTCTGTGTTAATACTAACAGTTCTTCTTGGTTCTTGACCATTAGCACAAAGATAAGGCGGACAAAACAACTTCGTTGTTTTGTCCGCCAAAGGAGTTTTGAAATCACGAGAAATTAACGCGTTCAGCGTTTCTCGTAGGTTCATTTTTTGTATCCGATGAAGTAGACTAATTTGTCTGCTTTTGTTACGAATAGAAAGAGATTTTCTATCGGCAATAGAAAAACCCACCGTGGATTCTAGTCGGAAAAAACCTAGGGTTTTTTCCTAAGGACAAAACAACGAAGTTGTTTTGTCCGCCAATCCATTTTCTTCCAAGACGATATAAGATTTTTCTCGACTTGGTCGAGAGACACGTTCATCCTCGTTTAAAGGAGAAAACGGGTTAACGCTAGCACTACAGCTAAACGGCGAGTGCATTGACCACTGGTTTCTACTATAGCGGCAGCTTTTTTTCTTTAGGACTCTTATATCATAGCGTCTTAAAGAGAGTGGATTTACTCCAGATACGGCTTGGGCAAATGACATAACTCCATTAAGGGAAATGCCGGCAAAAAAGCGAGATTTCGTTAATTCCATAATTTTTTTTTGGTTTTTTCGTCTTATTATTTCCTTAATAAGTGGGCACACTTCTATGTTTAAAGAGAAAATAACTTTTCTTTAGGATGGTAGAAAATTCTTTTTTCTATTCCTATTTTTCTAGTGCTTTATTCTACTGTAGATAAAGCTTAACTGTGCTAAATTTGGTTAATTTGATAAAGTTTAGTTAAATTGTTTTTGTTTTTTTTACAAAGTTGGGCGGGGCGTAGTATAAAATCTTAGTATACAGTCCAACTCTCTTTGCAGTTTTCAGCTACCCCCTACGACATCCGATGATCCCCGATGATTGCCGATGACTCTCGATGACTCCCGAGGACTCTCGATGACTCCCGATGACTCCCGATGACTGAGGGGTCATCTGATGTAACCGTTGGTAATTGGTGTTAATGCAAAGTAACTGCTGAAAATAAAGTATAGTTAGTTAAATTTACTGTAAAACGAGTTTATACTCTTCTCTTTCTTTTCATTTTATTCCCTCTATTCTAAATGAATAAAGTTAGATAAATAACTTTAGGAAACAATATGTTAAGAAAAGGGAAATTAACTTTCCCTGTCAGGTTACTTTTATTTCTCTGCGAAATTAAAGGTAAACTTTTGTAGTACCCTCAAAGGGGTACGACCTTATAACCTCAAAAGATAGATTCTTTTTTGTTTTACTACTTTTTCAACAGTGGAAAAGTTTTCTGTTTAGTATATGTATATGTAAAAAGGTTACAATGAATATGTAAATCTGCCTAGGGGGGGGGGAGGGGAGGGTCTTAGGGAATATTTTTGAAAAAAATCATTTTTCTTTTTTTCCTTTTTAGTTTTTCCTAAAAGGAAAAATATCACGGTATTTTTTTTTTTATAACGTTACGGTAAGGGCTACTCTTTTTCTTTTCGGTTGCTTTCCATATTACGGGAAGAACAACCTGTTTCTTTTTTTAACTACGGTAACAATTTTTTTTACCGTTATGTTTTTTTAGAGGAGAAGTTTTCTTTTTCTTAAAAACTTATATTTTTCAGGGGTAAAAGGTAAAATTTTTTCACTTTTTCTATGTTTGTCGAATAATTTTACTATAGTTTGAAAAACACAATTTTTCTAGGGGTTGAAATGAAATTTCTTTTTTTTCCCTTTACCGTAAATTTGACGGGTAGCCTAAAATCTTCTCTAAAAGAAGAGAAAAGAAAAAAGTAAAAAGTAAAAAGTAAAAAGAATAAAGGAATTTTTAACCTTTTTAAAAAGGGTAAAAATTTGAATCTAACGCTTATTTATATATATAAAATAATATTTCCTTCTTTTGAAAGCATTAAATTATTTTCTTTATTTTTAGAACTACGGTTTTTCTTTCAAAAACCGTAAGATAACGTTTTATCTTAGAATAACGTTATTTTTTCTCTCTTTTGTTTTTAGTAATTCTCTCTTCCTTAAAGAAAGAGAGAATGTTACGAATTTTCTTTTAGCAGTTGGTTAAAATAATTGTATTTTTCTTGTACAGGCGGACAAAACAACTTCGTTGTTTTGTCCTTAGGAAAAAACCCTAGGTTTTTTCCGACAGGAATATCTGGTATTTTTTTTTTTTTTTACCAATATTTTTTAAAGATCTATAGTTAGGGAAATTAGGATATTGGCAACGGTAACTAATAGTGCTTAGAGGTATATATAAACTACGTTGTGCTTCGGAAGCCATGCTATACCACACATTATCTAGAATAACCGCATAAAGTTTTCGTTTGTAGGCTAGGTTTGCTTGTAAGCCCATAGTGGCTAGGTTACGTCGAGCTTTTATTTTGGAGATATTATTTTTTATGTAAAGACTTTAAACGAGACGGTTCAATTTGGTTGTTGTTAAATTGTATACACGATTACTAAATCTGTAGATAGCATCAGCGATAACCTCTTCTTCACGATTTAGTTTTTCCGTTTTAGAAAATTGGTCTAGATATTCAATAATAGAATATTCAAAGAAATTCCCTTTTGTTTTCATGTCGGAAATTATCCGTTCATAGGTAGAGGTTTGGCCAATTTTTTATTTTTAAAATTGAGGATATTGAACACGACGCATCATATTTTTGTGTCTTCCAATACGCTGATCTAAAAGATAATTTTGTGTTTCGCCAATGTAGAAATTGCCAGTAGAGTAGTGACGTATAGCATAAAGGCAACTTTCACCTGTCGGAAAAAACCTAGGTTTTTTTCCTAAGGACAAAACAACTTCGTTGTTTTGTCCGCCTAATTTTATAAGTCGGTTTTCTTCTTCTATTCTAGTTTTTACTTTACTTAAATCTTTAGAATAAATGAATATTTCCCAACTGTACAGTTTTGATTTTTTGCAAATTCTGTTTTTAGTAGAGGCTGAAGGCTTAGACCATGGGGGGTTAGGAAAATACGTTTTTTTACGGTTTTACTTTGACCAATATAAACTTTGTTTGTTTTGGGAAAATACATAAACACCCGGAAAATTACTGGGAATTTGAAATTTTTCCAGAAGAAAAATTTCTTTTAAACCATTTGGTACAGCTACCTCCATCTCAGAATTGGCATTTTTGTTAAGCTTTTGAGATGGAAGTAGAGTATTATTGTTTTTTTTAGACAGAAAAATTAGCTTTTTCTATTACATTTTTAGTGTTTCAGCTTTAGCTAAAACGTCATTCATATTGCCAACTAAATAGAAAGCTGCTTCTGGAATAGAGTCTAATTCGCCAGAAATGATTCTTTGGAAATCATCGATAGATTCTGATAAAGTTACGTATTTACCTGGTGATCCAGTGAAAACTTCTGCTACGAAGAAAGGTTGAGATAAGAATCGTTCAATACGGCGTGCACGAGCAACTGTTTGACGATCTTCTTCACTTAATTCATCTAAACCTAAGATGGCGATAATGTCCTGAAGCTCTTTATAACGTTGTAATGTCTCTTTAACATTTGAAGCTGCTGAGTAATGTTTCTCCCCTACAATCCATGGCTGTAACATTGTTGATGTTGAATCTAAAGGATCTACTGCTGGGTAAATACCTTTTGATGCTAAACCTCGTGAAAGTACAGTACAAGCATCTAAGTGAGTGAAAGTTGTAGCACTAGCAGGATCTGTTAAGTCATCAGCGGGTACATAAACAGCTTGAATACTAGTAATACTACCATCTTTTGTACTTGTAATACGCTCTTGTAATGTACCCATTTCTGTAGCAAGAGTAGGTTGGTAACCTACTGCTGATGGCATACGACCTAATAAGGCAGAAACTTCAGCACCAGCTTGAACGAAACGGAAAATGTTGTCAATGAAGAATAAAACGTCTTGTTTGTTTACGTCACGGAAATATTCTGCCATTGTTAAAGCTGTTAAACCTACTCGCATACGTGCTCCAGGTGGTTCATTGTTAAACTAAGGGGGGACATTTATGACCCCCTCGTCTTCCGAACTGGGCGTGAGAGTTTCCAGCTCACCCAGCTCTTGCAAAAGTTTGGAAAGCTAGAGGCTAGGGTGTTACCCTATCCTGGCTTGTTTTGTTTACATGGCATTGACGATGTAGTAATTGTAGATTTGAGTATTGATCTAACCCGCCTTTAAACTTCGGTGTAATGTGATCAACTTCCATAATATCACCTTCGAAGAAGCCTTTCTTACAGATAGTGCACTTACCTTGTTGCTTTAAAAGAAGGTTTTTTACTCTTGTCGACAAGATACTATATCTCGGGGTTCGAAGCGACCAGTATACTTCATTTCCGTCGTATACTGAAGCATCCCCTTTTATTTTCACATATTTTTTACTATTAACCCAAGATAATTTCGGAAGATGGATAGTTGACTTTTTATCGCCCGCCAACTTTTTCGTCCCAACTAGGATCCAGTTCGCCTTATACAATCGACCTTGGAATAGATACGTATTTCCACTAGGGAAGTACTTTTCTTTAACCTTTATTCGACCCTGACGAACAGCACGTCGGAAAACCCACGCACGAATCTGCTGATAGATAGTATTATCCACCTTCGAGAACACTTCCTTGCATTCACAATATTGGAAGTAGTTAGCCCAGCCTAATATAACAGGTCGAATTTTACCAATTAGATGGTATGAACTTACCGCTTTATTATGCTGGATGATGGACTTAACCTTTGTAATGATTCTACAGATATTCTCCTTGCTCGGAGTGATTTTTACGCGGAATTTACCCGAAACCCTATTTTTGACGGATGCTACTTGGAACCCGAGAAATTTAAAAGTCTGGCTTGACTTCTTTAAAGAAGACTTTTCTTCGGAGATGGATAAACCCATTCCATTTAGCCAAATCTTTGTTTCTTGAATCACCATTTGCATGATCTCCAAATTCCTGTGGATGATGACGAAGTCGTCCGCATATCTTACTATACCTAGAGCCGCGCGTTTCGCGCGACTGCCCCTAGATGCCCCCGCATGTGGTTTAGGCATATTTCTTTTTGATACAAACTCTGATAAATGATCTTCTAACCCGTGTAACGCTATATTTGCTAGTAATGGCGAGATAACCCCACCTTGTGGTGTGCCTACTGTTGAGGAATCCGACACGCCTGTTGAGGAATCCGACACGCCTGGTGTCGATGCGAATTCGTCAAAAATACCCGCCTTCAACCAAGCGGCGATCTGTACCCTCATTAATGGGAATGTATCCAATTTCGCAAGCAGTGCTTCGTGATCGATTTGATCGAAGCACTTACGGATATCTGCGTCAAAAACGTACTTGTCCTCGTTAAAGTGCAAGTTCAGAAATATCGCTTCGATGGCGTCTTGCGCGCTGCGACCGGGTCTAAAGCCATATGAGTTTGGCTCAAATTTTGCCTCCCATTGGGGATTTAAAGCTAACTTGCATAGTGCCTGTTTAGCTCTGTCTCTAATGGTTGGTATACCAAGAGGACGCTTCTCAGTCTTCCCAGGTTTTGGTATCCAAACTCGTTTTACCGGGTTTGCTTTACCATTCAGAGCGAGAGATTTAGCTAACGCCAATTTCTGTTCGCCTGATGTTGCCGTAAAGCCGTCAATTCCGGGAGTTTTCTTACCTTTGCTAAGCGTGGTTACTGATTGTACCGCAACAAGCTTCGCGTGCGGGTTTCTTAATAGCATTTTTTGCATGAATGTCACCTTTCCACTGTCACAAGCTCGACTAGCCTTGTAAATTCTCTTCTGAATTCTACGGACTCTATTATGTGAATCGCTCCACACAATTTTGTCCCACGCTAAATCCTCAAAATAATTGTGTGATTTGCTCATAATGGTATCATAGAGAGAACCTACGCTTTTGCGCTCCTCATGTCTGCATATCCCCCCCACCAGAGCAGGAGGGCGTTGGCTTTTTGAGGAATTCCTACATCGTTAAAGCATGCGGCTAGCTACCTACCCGTGAGGGAGCCCTAACGACTTTAAAACGTTCCGTAATTGATTTATCGCGTTTTACTTAGGCCTACCCAATACTCCTACCGCTTGTTATAAACTATCCGGTCGTGTGAGCCAAACGAAACCCCCACGTAAGCGGCGTACTAGCTGAGCTAATACGGACATCTCCTCCTGATGGAAGGAGTTCTACGTTCGAAGCTAGAAGCTTACGGGATATTCCATTATGTATAAAACTACTACAAACCTTTGCTAAACTTACACAACTTGCTAAGTTGCTTATCAAGGTTTATAGGCAGGCCACCGGCGGCCTGGAGGGAATCGAACCCCCAACCAATTACAGTTGTCAGCGCAAGCATAGACTCAATCCATGCTTACACTGCGCCCCCTTCCCACCAAGGGTAGTTAGAGGCAACGTCTCGCACCATTTGACCGTAAACTAAGGCTACTTTAGATTCCGGTAAGTTATTTTCTTGAATTACACCAGATTCTTTCATTTCACCATAAAGGTCATTACCTTCACGTGTTCTTTCACCTACACCAGCGAAAACAGATACACCACCGTGTGCTTTAGCAATATTGTTAATTAGTTCCATAATTAGTACTGTTTTACCTACACCAGCACCACCAAATAAACCAATTTTACCACCACGACGGTAAGGTGCTAAAAGGTCAACTACTTTAATACCTGTTTCAAAAATAGATAAACGTGTATCTAAGTCTACAAAAGTTGGAGCTTGACGGTGAATTGGATTTGATTGACCAGCATTTACAGGCCCTAAATTGTCAACTGGCTCACCTAATACGTTAAAGATACGACCTAAAGTATCAGGACCAACTGGAACAGTTAATGGTTTTTGTGTATCAAGTACCTCCATACCACGCATTAAACCTTCTGTAGGTAACATTGATACTGCACGAACAGCGTTATCACCTAATAATTGTTGGACTTCAACAGTTACAGCTACTTCTAAGCCTGCGGCATTTTTACTTTTAATAGTTAAAGCATTGTAAATGTTAGGTACTTGACCTTTTGCAAAAACGATATCAAGTACTGGCCCGATAACTTGAACTACACGTCCAATATTTGCTGTTTCATTAGTCATAAATTAGTTTTATTTATTGTTTTTCTGATTTTTATACTTATTTTGAATTTAAAGTTTTTATTTTTGAATTTTAACAAAACAAAAAAAAATTTTTTCTAAAAGTTATTGAATTAAAATTCAGATCTAACGCTTATTTATATTTATTATAATATAGTTCATTTTATAATTTGTAAAGTCCGTTTTTTTATAAAAAACAAAAAATATTCCAGTTCTCCCTCGGCCTCGTACCGAGGGCCGAGGGATTATCTAGAATTTAATTGTACCGGTCAAAGAAAATTCTTTGAGAATTTTCCGGACAAAACAACTTAAGAAAATTCTTTCAGAGAAGAAAATTTATCGAAGAAAATACAAAATTCTTTCAGAATTATCGAAGTTTATCGAAGAAATTCGCTAACACAGATGGTGCTTGCGTTAAAATAAAACGTGAAAACGAACCTGTGTTAAACGGTTTAATTGAAGAATTTCAAAACAAATACGGTTTTGAATTTGATACAAAAACCGTAATAAAAAAAGGTATTCTTTTTCACGTTAATCATTACATTTTCTTAACTGAAAATGATGATTGGGTGTCAAAAGGGTTTGCGGAAGGATCTTTTAATTTTGTTAAATTGCTGTTGCAAGACTTGATTTATCACCACAAAATAGAAAATTTTGGTGATATTGACAAACCATTGATTTGCCAAACATTTTTAAAATTTCTTAAAAAATTTCAAGATAATCCCTTTGAAATGTTATATCATTTATTAGGGTATGACACCTTTAAAGGCGATAAAGCCTTCTATTATTTCTCCAAGGAACCAACTCATTCAAATGGAATGGTTTTAAATGGCAATGTATATTGCCAAACATATCCCACAAAAATTTTTAATGTGGGAGAAATTTTTTTCTAATATTTTACAATCAAGATCATCAGGCCCTCAAAAATCTGGTTCTGCAGAAGATGTTTTTTATCAATATATTTTTGAAGACCTTGATTTTATTTCATACTTAAAATATTTCTTTAATTTTATTAACAATTACCGTAATACCCGTGAAGGGTTACAAGAATTAAAAAGAAAAGTGGAAGATGTAAAAGAAATTTTTGGCGATGATTTCTTTTTACAAAATTCACTTTTATCTCAGGCCCATACTTTAACAAATTCAGGAATTTTTGTTTTTCCTAAAAATCCGGAAAAAAAAAAATTTCACCAAATTACCACAAATAACATCTGATGATGGTGGTAATCTTAAAATAAAGAAATTTTTTCAAATTTCTTTAACTTCAAGTCGGAAAAAACCTAGGGTTTTTTCCTAAGGACAAAACAACGAAGTTGTTTTGTCCGCCAAAGCTTTTAAAAATTCTTTAAATTTTTATTTTGACAAATGGTTGGAAGCAACAACAATTTGTATGTTAAATGAGCCATCATTTCCGTTCGCGGTTTTAGATTTTGATTCAATTCAATTTCTTTTTAAATCTGATGCTCCTTCCAAATTAGTAAATTTTTTTAATTTTACTAATAAAATGGAAAGATGAAGGTTGTTTAATCTTTTCATCACCCATGTTATCATAATCACAAAATAAATTTTTTTGTGATGTGTATGAGGATGTGATAGTCACATCTCATCACATCTCATCACATCTTTTCTATCACATCACACAAAGAACCGGTCTATATAAAATACATCTCTATAGCAGTAATATGTATAGATATGTACATATCTGTACATATGCTACATGTATAGATATGTACATAAGGAAAAAATATATATATATATATATATTTTCAATGTATGTATATAGAAATAATCTATATATATACATCGATTCTTATTTCTATTTATACATATGTATAAATAGAAATAAGAATCAAAGTAACGGAATTTTCTTTTTGAAGATTCATTAAAGCCTCCAAAAAAGATGCAAAGGTTTTAATAAAAGCGGTAATAGATAAGATGAATAAAGATAAGCCAGTTTCCTGGGAAGAAGGAAACCCTCAAGAACTATACGAAAGATTATCAGAAAAACCGCATAAATATGAAATAATAGCAAAGAAAGGATCTGCAGAAGGGCAGTGGGTAAAACAGTATCAGGAATTTGTAATAATACAAGGTCAAGCAACTGACCTTGCGAAAACAATAGAACTAGAACATAATGAATTTAACAATGTGTTAGAAAAAGTAACAGATACAATAAAGACAAACAAGAATTTGCGTGAAGTAGATTTAGCTGTATTGATAGAACGTGCTAGATCTGCAAGAAATATGATGGTGCAGATGATGGAATTTTTTAAAACATCGTTTACATCATTAGACAAAGCGCAGGAAAACACAACACGTTTATTAAAAGAGTTTGAGGAAGGGAACAAATTTAAGGATGAGTTATTAATTCAACAAGGGAAAAAATATGACAACGGAATTAAAAGAGTTAAAAGATGAAATACGTATGCTAAGAGAAGAAGCTGAGAGAAAGGAACGAGAAACACAAGCTAAAAGAGAGAAAAAGAAAAGTGAAAAACGTCCGTTTAAAAACAGCGTGACATTAGAAGATATAAAAGGTGTGTTAGAAGAAACTAAAAGTGAAAGTATAAGTCACAGCTACGCTGCTTGTAGAGATAGAATATGCGTATTATTGATATACATATTAGGAATAAGAGTAGCCGAATTGAAACAAATAACTATAAGTCAAATATATGACTATTTAGATAAGAAACCAATGGAAATTGCAAAAGTAAAAGGAAAAATATGAAGGATCTATGTAGATAGATCCCTTCATATTTTGGTAAAGAGAGATATGCATACATAGATCTTTTACTTTTATCCTTTTGTACAAAAGGATATAAAAAAGGGATTTTATAATACAAAATTCGCTAAAAATATTTGAACTAGATTCATAAAGATATTGAGATAAGTTCATTAGATTATATATTATATAATCTAATGAACTTAAAAATCTTCTTGTAAAAGATCTTCAAGTTCATTATCTAAATTTAGATTTGCTGAATTTCCTAGTGAAGCGTTTAGCAGACGAGTCTGCTCACGAGGGTTTAAATAATTGCGATTATAAACCATCGTTGTAGAAATATTAGCGTGACCAACCATTGCACGTGCAGCTTCTATACCAGAAGTTTTACAGATTCGAGTAATAAAACTTACACGGCAACTGTGTGTTTGAAACGTTTTATGAAGGAGATTGCCATAAATTTTAAAAATTTTATTTAGTTCACGAGTTAAATGTTCTCGAGAAACAGGGACTAGAAGATCGCCAGGGGGAAAAGAGTTATTTAAATGAGTAAGATCTTCTCCAACGTTTTGTAAAAGGAAGTTTCTTGCCTCTTTAGAGGATGGGAAACTCATTTTTGTTCGAATTTTTGTTTTACCAATAGAGAGAAGTAGAGGTTGACCACTTAAATAATTAGAAAGATGTAAAAATTTAATTTGACGTAATTCGTTAACGCGAATACCTAAAAGATATAGTAATGCTGCAGAAACCCGATACCTAGAAATTAAAACAGGGTCTTTATGATATTGTTGAATAAAAGATAATAGATTTATTAATTCCGGTTTAGAAATAGGATCTTTGATTGGTTTACGTTTACGTTTCTTTTGTTTTTGTTTCTTAACCAACTTTTCTTTATCCATAGATTCTTGACGGGACCTAAGGATAGAGATTTCTTGGCTTAAGATTTTGATGGTTTCACCATCTGCTTTTAATTGTTGATGTAAAAGGGAAATAGATTCCTGTGCTTTGTGTAATAATAAGACAAGTTGATGATTTTGAGAATTAGACTGTTCAGAGAGATAATTTGTAGCCAATGCTAATGCTTGAATAACCTGATTGTCAGGTAATGGATCACTAGTATTTAAAGACTGAAAAGGATAAATGGTAGGCGAGGGCATTTTTGACAGGTCTATAGACTTGCTCTTGTCTACCAATTGCTCGATTTCCTCAGGGCTATCTGCATCTGTAATAGATGTATTATATGTATTTCCTTTATACTCTTGATTTTCTTGATTTTCTTTATTTTCTTTGTTTTCTTTGTTTTCTTTGTTTTCTTTGTTTTCTTTGTTTTCTTTGTTTTCTTTGCACATAATGAAAAAATTTTTAAAAAAGACAAAATTATTCTCCAAAATGAAAATATCATAGTTTATAAAGAAATGAAAGAATCTAAATGGACTTAAGAAAATTGACTGTGCGAAAAATTATAGTGAAAATCTGAATTAGCTAAAGGGTGAGGGCGTCAACCTTTAGAAATGTCGTGGTGCAGTAATGATGGTCTAAAGTGAGTAAAGGGTGGAAAATTCATCTAGTCCAGCCAGGACTAGATGATTACCATTTAATATTTCCCTTTAATAAAAAGAAAAAGAAAAAGAAAAAGAAAAAGAAAAATTAAAGAAAGAAAGAAAGAAATTTCTTTCTTTCTTTCTTTCTTTCTTTCTTTCTTTAATTTTTCTTTCTTAAATTTTCCTTTTCTAAAATAGACGACATATAATAAAAAGAAGAAAAAAGGAAAGGAAAGGAAAGACATGAGGACATGAGGACATGAGGACATGAGGTCGTAAGGTCGTAAGACATATCCACTCTTATAGATGTCTTGGACATGTCCTGGACATGACCTGGACATGCACAAACACACTAAGATGACCTGAATGTCCTAGATGTCCTGTATGTCCTGGATGTCCTTAGAGTTCTGGAAAAGAATTTATTTAGTTCCGGCGGGAAAAAGAAAACATAAACATAAAAATAAAATAAATAAATAAATAAATAAATAAAGAAATAAATAAATAAATAAATAAATAAATAAACAAATAAAAATGAAAAAATTTTATTTGAAATAAAAATTTTTCTTTTATTTTATTTTCGAGATTTTCCAAGGACATCAAGGACATCAGGACATCCATCGAATGGCCCCGAAACGACCAACTCAAAATGCTGCAAGGCTCCCAAAATCGATGTCCTGGTGATGTCCATAACATGTCCCGCTCCAGGACATCAATTTTAAATTGTCCATACTAATGTCCTTATAAGGACATTCTAAGGACATTATAAGGACATTATAAGGACATGCACAAACACTCTAATATGCCCTGAATGTCCTAGATGTCCTGGATGTCCTAGATGTCCTTAGATTTCTGGAAAAAGAATTGATTTAGTTCTGGCGGAAAAATAAAATAAAATAAAATAAAATAAAATAAAATAAAATAAAATAAAATAAAATAAAATAAAATAAAAAGAAAAGAAAATAAAATAAAATAAAGAATCGATTCTTTATTATATTTTATATTTCCTAAAACTTAAATCTGTGGTAATGACCACTAAATGTAATAAAGAAATCAATAAAATAAAATAAAATAAAATAAAAGGAAAATCAATAAAACCGTAGATCTAAAGAAATTTTATGTTCGAGATTTTTCAAGGACATCAAGGACATCAGGACATCCATCGAAGGGCTCCGAAACGACTAACTCAAGATCTGCAAAATTGATGTCCTGGTGATGTCCATAGGATGTCCATATAGACGACATCCTATGGACATCCTGGGGCGGGGGGCGGTCAATAGGCGGATGTCCATAGATACGACATCTATGGACATCCCATGGACATACTCCGGACATGCACAAGCACTCTAATATGCCCTGAATGTCCTAGATGTCCTGGATGTCCTAGATGTCCTCGATGTCCTTGAAAAATCTATAAAAATTTTGTATAAGATTAAGAAACCACTAAAAATAAAATAAAATAAAATAAAATAAAATAAAATAAAAGGAAAAGAAAAGAAAAGAAAAGAAAATGTTATGTTATAATGTATATGGTTGTTATAATTATATTGAAATAGAATAAAGAAAAGATAATATGAATAAAATTTTTAGTTTAAATAAATATTGCCGCGAAGTTGAAATTGATGTAAATTCATTAGTAAAAATTTGCAAGAGATCTGGTATTGACGTGTACACAGTAGGCACAAGTCATTATACTGAAAATTCCGAAGCAGTAGACAAGGCTCTATTGCTGGAAATGCAACGTAAGAAGTTTTACAGATTCGAGTAATAAAACTAACACGACAACTATGTGTTAGAAAAGTTTTATGTAAAAGATTACCATAAAGTTTAAAGATTTTGTTTAATTCTCGTGTTAAATGTTCTCGAGAAACAGGTATAAGTAAATCACCAGAAGAAAAAGATTGATTTAAATGATTAATATTGTCTCCCACATTTTGTAAAAGGAAGGTTCTGGCCTCTTTAGAGGATGGAAAACTCATTTTTGTTCTAATTTTTGTTTTACCAATAGATAGAAGTAGTGGCTGACCACTTAGATAATTCGAAAGATGAACAAATTTGATTTGTCTTAATTCATTAACACGAATACCTAAAAGATATAGCAACGCTACAAATACCTTATATCTAGAAATTAAAATAGGATCAGTGTGGTAATTTTGAATAAAAGAGAAGAGATTGATTAATTCTGTTTTACTAATAGGGTCTTTGATGGGTCTACGTTTACGTTTTAAAAGTTTTTCCTTCTTTAAAGAATTTTGTTTCTCCTTAGATTCTTGACGGGATCTAAGAAAACTTATTTCATCATTTAAATTTTGAATTGTTGTAATAAGATTTTTTGTTTCTGGCGGACAAAACAACGAAGTTGTTTTGTCCTTAGGAAAAAACCCTTGGTTTTTTCCGACTTGATGTTTTTCACCATCTGATTTTAATTGTTGGTGTAAAAGAAAAATTGCTTCTTGAGGCGGACAAAACAACTTCGTTGTTTTGTCCTTAGGAAAAAACCCTAGGTTTTTTCCGACTTGTTTTAATAAAAAAACTAATTGGGCATTTTGAGAATTTGATTGTTCGGATAAATAGTTAGTAGCAATTGCTAATGCTTGAATCACCTGATGATCAGGCAATGTATCTGTATCTGTATCTGTTTTATTATTAGAATCCACAATTGAAGGATTGTAGAACAAGTCTATAGACTTGTTCTTTTCCTCAATTTTTTCAGGACGGGTCCAATTGGGCGGTGACATTTCTTGACTAGAATGGTACATAAAAGTTTCTGTTCTTACCAAGACAAAATAATTCTCCATAAAAAATATATCATAGTTACTTAAAAAGTAAAAGTAAAAATAAAAGTAAAAGACTTATTAAAATTCTTCATGGTGAGAACTTTTTGTTGCTTAAGCAACGAAGAAAAGTTTTTCTTAAAACTTTATTTAAGAGGTAAAATTTTATTTCTTTATTTATTTATTTTATTTTTTGTTTTTTATAAATTCTATTTAAGGAGTTTAAAGAAAAACCAAAAAGGGAAGAACATGGTGGACATCAGGACATTTGGAAAAAACTAAAAAGATGAGTTACATAAACTCAAGGAATTTTAATATATATATCTATATCTTAGGCGGGTGCGTATCATGATACGCAACCAAAGAAAGAAAGAAAGAAAGAAAGAAAGAAAGAAAGGCTGGCTAGTTTCAAATAAGCAAAGTCTAAGGAATGTCCAAAGACATTCTAAAGACATGTCTTAGGACATGTAAAACACATGTCGGAAAAAACCAAGGGTTTTTTCCTAAGGACAAAACAACTTCGTTGTTTTGTCCGCCAAAAGACATGTCGGAAAAAACCAAGGGTTTTTTCCTAAGGACAAAACAACTTCGTTGTTTTGTCCGCCAAAAGACATGAGAAAGATAACTATAAACGTAAAGAAATGTTCCTTTAGGAACAAAATAAGGTAATGGATTAAAGGAAGGTAAGGTATTTATAAGATGTCCTGTATGTCTTGAATGTCCTTAGATTTATGAAAAAAAAAATTGAATTTTGTTTCTGGTTATAAAATAAAAATAAAATAAAAATAAAAATAAAACCGGATATATGAAAGGAATAAAGGATAAAAACTTTTATATTATATATAAAAAATATAAGATCGAGATTTTAAAGGACATCAAGGACATCAAGACATTCATAACATTACTTCTATAAGAAAAACTCAGTTTCTCTAAATCTCCCAAATCTTGGTTGTCCTCAGAATGTCCTCATGATGTCTTTAGAAAGACATCATAAGAACATTCGTTTTCCTGGGGTACTATGTGTTCTTTTCAATAGAAAGTAAGAATAAACAGGGAGTAAAAGGAGGTTTCTCAGTACCATAAAGATAAAAATCTCGGGGAAATATGTCCATGACCGAAGGCGGGTGCGGTCCTCTTTGCATATTTGAACTCGCATAAGAAATGAAACTTCAAAGAACGATAGAAGCCACTTCCTAAAAGGGACTATAAAGTTGAGTCGATTTATCTACCCTTTTATATGTCCTGATGTCCTCGATGTCCTTTAATACTGAAAAAAAAATTTGTAAAAAGGAAGACAAATAAAGAAAACAAATAAAGAAAACAAATAAAGAAAAACAAATTATGTTATAATGTATATGGTTGTTATAATTTTATTTCAATAAAATAAAGGAAAATTATGAGTGAAATTTTTAGTTTAAGTAAGTATTGCCGTGAAGCAGAGATTGATGTGAATTCATTAGTGAAAATTTGTAAAAGATCGGGTATCTTTGTGTATACAGTAGGTACAAGTTATTATTCAGTTTGGGCTGATTTAGTAAAAAAATTTGTTCCATCAGACGCTGTTCAAGAATTTAACCGACACCAAAACAAAACCAGTTTTCCATTGGACAACTGTCTAAGTGTCAATTGCTTATTGTTAGTGATTTAACGCAAATCACTAACAAACAAATAGAAGTTTTAAAACGTGTCTTAGGTCGTGATACATTATCCGTACAAAAAAAATATGAAAGTGAATTTGGAGTGATATCACCCTATTGCCAAATTCTTTTTATCTCAAATTTTCCACCATCTCATTTCTACCTCTTCAACCAGGACCAAGCTATTATGGATAAGCTTATAAAGGCTTATCTAGGTCCAAAACTTCAAATTTCTGCAACAGATCAAGTAGCAAATATTGGTAGTTTATTAGATCCATTTGTAGTAGATATTTTAAATTGGGCAGTTCATACACCTCAACCACTTTTACGTTATTTTATTCGTGCAATCGAACTGAACATGATTTTTGAATCTGAAGTTGGCGGTTCTGAATTAAAAGCTGTTCCTGGCTTTATTAACGCATGTGTTTACAAAGCTAGTAGCACATCCTTTACCACTAGTGCCGATTTAGAGACGGCTTATTTATCTTATTTAGACTCTTCAGGGGAAGGTTCTATTAAATTTGATAAAGATAGAACTGAATCAACTTTTGGTTCTATTCTTTCTCAATCATTTGCTACAATTTTTGGTGAATCTTACAATCAAGTTAAATACCGTAGTAATTATGATGAACAAGGTAATCGTATTATTCGTAAACAAGGTTTCTATGGTATTAAATGCACCAATGGTCAAAAGTCAGTTGACAAAGAACGATTTAAAGGTTTTGAACCGATAATTCGTGCTTCTACGCGCGAGTTACAATTAGAAAATCCTTTTACTTGTGACAATGTTATTGCTTGGTCAGGTGATTCCAATCTTGTCGAAATGGAATCTATTCAACAAAGAATCCTTCAAAAACGACGTGAAGGATCACAGCCATCAATTGACATTGAAAGTGACATTTTACCTTCGGGTACTGAAAAACCAGTAACCTCACTCGAACATATCAAATTACTAGCTGATAACAAATCTAAAACAGAACCTTTTGAACTTGAATAGTATAGAAAAGATTCTAATTTTTCAGCTTAAAGAAAACAGTTCTTATATTAATATTCTATTCTATAAAATAGAATAGAATAGAATATTAATATAATCTAATATAATATAATATATTCTAGAGAAAATTCCTTATAAGAAATTCTCTCTAGAATATATTATAAATTTAGTTTTAGAAAACATTTACACTATTCCTTTTATAAAATTGATGATTACAATTGTAATCATCAATTTTATAAAGGAAATAAGCTTTTCCTAGACAGATTAAACATTCTACTAGGAAAAAGGAAAAATATTTCTTAGAAATCTACCACTTGGCCATTAGATATGTATCTTTTGGCTTCTATTGGTAGTGCCTCCCCCAATAGGTAATTTGACCATTCCGCAAATAACCCCTTTGATAAAATTTCTGAAATTTCTTGAGGATCTACAGAAGGATTAGCCATAAAAAGAATGCCATCATGGTCTAAAGAAATAGGTAAACATTTATTTTTTAAGATCTCATGAGCTAAGACTGATAAAAGAACTACTTCGAACCCTTGAAGAACCCTAGAAATACCCATATGTTTACTATTGAATCTATATGGCTCACAACGATCAATAGTATATACCTTGTAGTCCTTAAAGCCCTCTTGAATGGCACACTGTTCGTTGAGTTTTTCCACTTCTTGTATAAGGTCGAAACCTTTTAAAATTTTCTTTGTGGCGGACAAAACAACTTCGTTGTTTTGTCCTTAGGAAAAAACCCTAGGTTTTTTCCGACAAGTCCAAAAGGTAGAGGCCTTTAAAGACTCCACATCCTTTAAATTATATTTCTCTAACTCCTTTGAAGCATTTAAAGAGATATTAGCTAAGAGTCTTTCATCACTAGATGGATTTCCACCATTTAATGATGTATATAAGCCAACTTTCAAAATTTTTTTTACTGTTAAAAATGAGAGATCAAGATCTGAATTTTTATAAACAGGCAAATTGTTATTTACCTGTGTTTCCCAGAAAGCTGGTTCTTTTAACGATAAACCTAAGACGGATTTTGGATTTTTTAGCAGGTAGCGTGCTACTCTTGAATGAGCCGCACTCATATCTACATCTATGAATGCAACTGGTTTTAATAAGGACAACTTCTTTAAAATAGTTACAAGGAAATTTTTGTTCATACCATGTAGTACCAGTTGTACTTAGCCTTCCTTGGAGCTGCAGAACGTTTATAATACGTTGGTACCAAATTTGAGAATTTTCTATTAGTTTCAAAATAAGGTTTACCAGTTACATTTTCTACCGTACTAGAATTCTTGTTTTCAAAATATTCCTTGCGTAAAATTTGAAAACATTCTTCTGCTATTTCCTTTCCCATAACGGTTGATTGGGCGTTTGTGGGAATAACTTCTACAAATGTAAAAAAATGTGTTCAAATATGGGGGGTTATCTGAATTGGTTAAAGAACGAGATCCAAACACGTATGAACTTCGAGCTGCTCTAACAGCTCAAATTGAACGTTTGAAAGATGAAAAAAACAAGTCGGAAAAAACCTAGGGTTTTTTCCTAAGGACAAAACAACGAAGTTGTTTTGTCCGCCTTTCAGACTAAAAAAAAATAAACCTTAGAAAATTTACGAAGTAAATTTTCTTTGCCATATTGAACAATCATTTGTTCAATATTTGAATATTTCAAATGATTGTTCAATATCTTTGAAATACTCGAGTATTTCAAATGATTGTTCAATATCTTTGAAATTATAAAAAAAAAACAAAAATTGTTTTTTTTATAATTTCTTAATTTTCTTGTTAAAATTACTAATAATTCCAAAAAAAAAATGTTGTAAAAAAAAAAGATTTTATTTAAATAAATAGAAAAATTTTAAACATGTCGGAAAAAACCAAGGGTTTTTTCCTAAGGACAAAACAACTTCGTTGTTTTGTCCGCGACAAAATCGAACGTTATAAAATCATTGAAGGTCAAAAAACAAATAAAGAAGATGATATAAATCACCAAATCCGTTTTCTAAAAATTTTCGTCAAAAACGTAGCAGTAGAAATTCAAAAAAATTTAATAGATTGGTATTATTGTCAAGCTATTAGTATTAATATTGGTGGTTCTAATATTATTTTAACACGTTTCTTTGTTTTAAAACAACAGTCAAACTTAATTTTTTATTTTTCTTTTATGCGAAAACCCTCTGACCCCCCAAAAAAGGAAGATAAAACAATAACTATGAGAACTTCCCGTATTTATCTTATATTTGATTTTACAATATCCAATTTATTTGAATCTTGTGAAGTGGAAATTTTTTTAGGTGTTCGAGATAGTTTTAAAGAAGATTTACTTAACGATTTATTTAAATATGATTTATTGGAAAATAAATCATATTTACCAGATCCAACATTAGGAAGTATTCCTTTCAAATATTTACTGTTATTGCCTATTAAATATCCCTTAGAAACACTAGAACAGTGTTTTCCTGAATATAATCTTAAATTTTATGGTTCATTATTCTTTATTTTTTAAAAACTTCAAACGGGAATCGAAACGGTTGAAAAATTAGCATTAATTTACGGAGTTTCAACTTCAGAAGTTGAAACCAGCTTCAATAAAGCTAGGGAAATTATGGGTTCTCTATTAGGGGTTGACTCTTATAGTGTAAGAACAATTGAGATGGAACCTACAAACCCTCAACGTATACAAATAGAAATCCCACCTGATCAAACAATTACCTTACGCGGTCAGGTTCTATCTAAAATTTGTTTATGGCCTGGTTATAATGGGAAATTAAACACATACTATCGTGTAAATCAAACTAAACACGCTATTTTAAAGTTATTATCAAATGAAAAAGTACGAAGACTTCTTGTTACAAAACGTGAACTTTTCTTATCTATGAGTAAAGATCAACTTAAACGTAAAGTTATAAAGTCTTTATCAGACAGACGTCGTGATTTTCGTGTAGGTCTTATTAATGTATTAACACAATGTAATTTCGATTTAAATTCGGCAAATCTTATAAATATAAGTATTCGTGAAGCTAATCGATATTTAGCCGAATTTATTTGTTTAATGGAAAATCTTGTTGTTTCAGAAGAAAATGCACGAGAAGTTATGGAAACTTACTTAGATTTTAAGTTCGAAAAAGACGTTTTCGAACAAATTCTAAAGGATTTCGAAAATTGTGTCCAAATAAAATCAGAGGATTCTTAAAAATCTTAAGAAGAATACAGAATTTAAAATTTTTTTATTGTAATACTTTGTATTATATTTCATAAAAATATTTTTTTTTCATATAAAATGACAAAAAATGTCATTTTTAAACATTAGTATAGTTTTAAAAATGACAAAATTTATATATGAAAAAATTTGCAGATCGCGCGACCCGTTTACAATAACACCACTGAGTTCCCGTGGTGGGACTGGAGAAGGAGTTTATCTCCTACAACTATGAACAATAGAGGGGGGAGGAGTAAAATTCTCCAGGGAGTCAATGCTACCCTGGATTGTACCTTTATCGCACATTTGGTAAACGTGCGAAGTTCAATAACAAAGGTTTGAGCGTAGAGCATATGGCGTGTGTTAAAGCCCCTCGCATTGACTCTTTAAGTCGTGATGAGTGGCTGAAACTAGGCGGCTTGCAACGGTTGCGTAAGTTGAGTAAATTTACCCCCTACTTTACTAATAATTTATTGGATTTTTGTTAAAAAAACCATTTGCTAAATAATAAAAAGAATCCGTTTTTTAGGTTTAAATAGTAAAATTCTCTTTGAAATATGACGTATTTCAAAGAGAATTTTTTTTTTATAAAATATTCTAACCCTCTATTAAAATATATTATATTTTAATATCTCCCTTTGAAATATATTATATTTCAAGAACATCCTTTTTAATATAACGTATTTCAAAAGTAGTTATTGAAATATATTATATTAAAAGATTTCCCTTTGAAATATAACGTATTTCAAAGGATGTTCTTTAAATGCAACGTATTCGCGGACAAAACAACGAAGTTGTTTTGTCCTTAGGAAAAAACCCTTGGTTTTTTCCGACAAGATTTTCCTTTTAAATATAACGTATTTAAAAGGATGTTCTTGAAATACAACGTATTCGCGGACAAAACAACGAAGTTGTTTTGTCCTTAGGAAAAAACCCTTGGTTTTTTCCGACAAGATTTTCCTTTTAAATATAACTTATTTCAAAAGTAGTTCTTGGAATTCGTTGTTAAGTTTAAATTCCTTTCAAAATCCTCCTAAAATTTGAAATCTATTATAATTTAAAGTAATTCAAAGTATTTCAACTAAAAAAAAAATATAAAATATATGGTTATTATCTTTTGTATATTCCATTGCTTTTTCTATAAATTTTTTTTCTGTCTTAGTCTTATTATCTGTTGTAATTTCCTTAATTTTTTCGATAAGCTTAGATTTAACCTTATCTATAAATTTTGAATCTTGACCTTTTTTTAATTCTTTAGTAAGAAAGGATTTTTCATATCCTTTAAAAAATTTCGTCAAAAGTTTAATATCATCTACAATATTTGTTTTTTTTTTCTTGTCGGAAAAAACCAAGGGTTTTTTCCTAAGGACAAAACAACTTCGTTGTTTTGTCCGCCTTTTTTTAGATGTTTCTTTTTTTTTAGATGTTTCTTTTAAGTCTTTTTCAATCTTTTTAATATCAGAGTTTAAGGATTCCCAAAAATTATTCATCATTTTTAAACTCTGTTTAATTATATCAGAGTTTGATACGTTTGGATTTTCAATTTCAAAAATATTACTTTTATCTATGTCATTTTCTGTACTAAATTTTTTTCTTTCATCACTATTAACAAACTTTGTATATGCTATCATAACAGGTATTTGCATATAACGAATATCATTTAAATATGGCTGAAATTCATCATCAGGCGTATTACATGCACTTGTTACTAATTCCAAAGAAGAGGGTTCTCCTAAATACTGAAGTTGTTCATCTGGTGTTAACTCTAGATTAACAGTTTCAATATCAAATGCACTATAATATATACTCTTAAAACATGGTTCAAGTGTCTCGCTTATATATTTCTTTTTATTTTCTATACAACTTTCAATCATATCTTGTTTTAATTTATCAATTACTTCATTGTGTTCATCAATTTCTTTAGTTAACTTTTTTTTTAAGAGGTCTGATGCTGTCTTATTTTTTTGATTTATTAAACTATCTATTTTTTCTTTAACATCTATAATTTTGTGTTTGTTATCCTCATCCTCAATTATTGGCGGACAAAACAACGAAGTTGTTTTGTCCTTAGGAAAAAACCCTTGGTTTTTTCCGACAGGTTTTTTTGGATACATAGCCATAGGATAGTCTTTTATGGTATTTAAAAATATCTTTTTGCGTTTTTTTTCAATTTTTTCATTATCACATTTATCAAGTACTTTTGTGGAAATATTTGATATATGTTTATTTTTTTTTTTTTCGTTAATTCCTGTTTAAGATTAGTTTTATCCGAATTACGAGCGATACCTTTTTTAGTTTGATTAATAAGATTCAGAGCATTAAAATTATGCGAGAATTTTAAACATTTTAGGGCATCATTTTTGAAAAAATGATATACTGCAATAAAATAATAATTATAATGAAAAATCGCTTTATCATATATTCTTCCATACAAATAATCTTTGTAGGCATTTTTTCTGTTTTTAGCTACGTATGTTAAATATTTTCTAAATATTTTTATCTTAAAAGTGTCATTCAATATTGGATATAATAATTTACGTTTACTAATAATAGATGTATTACCACTAACAAAATCATTAGGTGGAAAATAAAGATTTTCTCTAGCTTTATTTAAACTTAAAGACCCTAAATCCTTTTTAGACTCCTTTTTATATGGGTTTATATTTTTAGAATTTTGTGGGTTTTCTTGTCGGAAAAAACCAAGGGTTTTTTCCTAAGGACAAAACAACGAAGTTGTTTTGTCCGCCATAAAAAGTTTTTTTCTATTTTTTTTTTCTTTTTAAATATTTATAACTGGGTTTATATATACTATGATACATCTATAGATAATAAATATATCTGTATTCATTGGACATATAGATAGTATAATTGAAGAAATAGGTATCTATATTTTCAATAAATCCAGATATATTAGATAATAATATTATCTTAAAGGTGTGTAACTACCACTAATGTGATTTTTATATTTAAGGATACTATTTGCAATTATTTCGAAAGTTAATAATTGATTTATTTTTCTTTTTGTTGTGCTACTATAGTTATCGAAAGTGAAAATAGATTGAATAGGTGCATTATTGTATATATCAATGTTTGGAAAACTATTAATACGTAATCCATTTTTTGGATTAAAAAAGGCTAATTGATCCCAAAGATATGTTATTCTATTTAAAAAATAAGATCGATCCATATTATTTAAACTTTTCTCAAAAGTCAAAACAAAATCAATTCCCAAACATTGATGAAAAGGGGTATAATTTAATTTAAAACAATTCGCTGCAGTTTCAATATATGATTCTTTTATATTTTTTACGTTAAATGCTAACATACTAGGAAATGGTATACTATACTTGGAAAGAGCTGAACTAGTTGGTGGTATAAATGTTGCCATTTCCCAAACAGTATCAGCAAATAAACCATGCCATAGTTTAGGATCACCTTGAGATAATAGAACCTGGTTGATATAATTTTCGTTAAAAGGCATTGCTATAGAGGAAACATTAATATCTTCAGGAATTACTCCTTTTTTTTTTTCTTCATTTATAGTATCTATGCCACTAGTTGTACGAACAATAATATTCGCACCAATACGAACGCCTAGAGAAAGTTCAGGTGGTGCAAAATGAATAACAGCTAAAATAATATTAAGAATTTCAAACGATGGAGCTAAAAAACCTTTAATACAATTTTGTGCATCCAAAACTTGATAAGGTCTATAAACAGTAATAACTCGTAAAATACGACTAGCACTACCAATTGCAACATGACGAATTATACTATTCAGACCAGCTGTATATTCAAAATCAATTTTTCCATTAATAGGATCAAGCAGATAATCATCATAATTATAGTTACTTAAACTATAACTATAATTAACTTCATTTAAAAGTGTTTGAAGACCTGTCGGAAAAAACCAAGGGTTTTTTCCTAAGGACAAAACAACTTCGTTGTTTTGTCCGCCAATATCTAATGGTATATTTTTTCTATTAATATTTATCAAGTTATACAATTCATTTAAAAAATTATAAAAGTTACGTGGAATTACAAAAATGTATAAAAAATATTTATAAAGCTCTTCTACATCTAAATTTGTATATAAAATATCTTTAACCGTGAAAATCCCCCATTCCAAAAATTTTTTACGTTTATCTATAGAAACTGTAGGAATTTCTAACCAATCAATAGTAATAGGGTTAGAAGTATCAGATAAAACAGTTTTTTCTAACAGATTTAATAAATTATTCCATAAAAAATCTCTTTGTGTCTTTCCTACTAACTTTAGAATCTGAGTAAAGAAATAAGAACGTTGTCCTGATGTTAGTTGAGCACAAAAAACAGCTAAATCTGTATAAGTTAAAATACCAAAATCAATTAATCTTTTACGGATATTAAAATTATAGTGTAAAGCTCCTATTTTAGTAGAATCAGAAAAAAAATTCTTTGAGTCTAAAGTTTTATGAATAGTATTTGCATATGACATAATTTTTTTTGAACTTGTACGTGAGAATGATGGGAGTTTTCGAAGTTTAGTAAATATATCAGTTACTGTATCACCATAAAAATCTTCTACGTATTGGTAAGAATCCTTACCCTTCTCCAAAGATATACGTATTTTTCGTAATTCCGGCATACTTATTAAAAGTGTTTTATCCATTTTTTTCTTAAAAACGTTATTAGGATTTACTATAGAGCTATAAATTTCTGACTCTTTAGGATCAGGCATATCCATTAGGGCAGTTATACCAGCTTTTTTGCTAAAAATTTGTTTTCATAAATTTGATATTTTGTAATACCTTTAATACGTACACGATTAAAATAAATATTTTGTTTCTTACATTCGTAGCCAAAAAAATTTGCAAATAAATTTTTCGATATGAGATTTGTTGAAGGATATTTAGTTTTACAGAAATTTTCGTAGTTAGAATATATGAAAGCAAAACTTTCAGTTTTATTTAAAATTGTTGGTAAAAAAACCTTGATCCATTCATTTAAAATATTTAATAATAAAAGTGTATGTGGTACATTACCTACGGTAGTAATTTTTTACCTGATCCTAAAAGTCCAGTAATCTATAAAGGGTTTTCAGCTCCACAATCTATACTGTATAAAAAAATTAATAATTGTAGCTTTAACGACTTAACTTATGTAAGAAGAAATTATAAAAAAAGATTAAGTGAATATTTTTCTGATCCAGAGTATTTATATGGTTATACTCCAGATGAAATTGTTGAAATTCTTAAAAATTCACGTGCCTTTTCTCGTTTAAATCTTAAAACAATTAATTTAATTAGTGCTTCTATTTTTAAACTATTAAGTCGTGAAAAATATTTTAACGATAATATTGAAATATCTAACAACTATTATAGTAGTTCTTTACTAGCACGTTTAATACGTTTTGGTATTTTATCATATAGTGATTTATCGTTTTATATTTTAAAGTTAACTGAGGGACAGCAACGATATTTTTTCTCTAACATAATGAAATTGCCTGGCCTCGATCAACAATATGTTTTATTAAAATATATTGATTTAATTTTAGATCGTGAGCTATATCAAAATTTGTCTAATCCCATAACGGTTGATTGGGCGTTTGTAGGAATAACTTCTTCAAATATGAAGAAATGTTTACAAACATGGGGGGTTTTCAGTCCCTTAGAGTTAAAAAATGTTAGTAACAATCTAGTTTCATTATGGGATAAAGTTTCTAGTTGTTTTCAAGGAGATCGAGATATCTTCTTCAGTACAATTAATAAAATTTATGATATGATTTCTGGGGTAATAGATCGCAGGAATTTACTACCTGCAGAAAACATATTAGATATTAAACCGTACACAGAAGATTACAGCTATAAGGCTTATTTAGAAGACAATAATTCTAATAAAGCCGTTTTCGAAAACCTTTATGGATTAGATTCGGTGCTTAAATCGAGCAAAATTGGTTTAGTGTCTGTATTCTTAAATATGGAATTTTTGCTAAAACCATTTTTTGTTATGGAGCGTGTATTATGCTTAATTGGTTTAATAAATCCTTTAATAGAATCTATAGAGATTCTATCTGGTTTATTACACGTATTACCACCCAGTGAAACATTGGGTTGTCGTATTAAGTACGACATCATACTTCGATCTGGACTTGGGGATAAGAGTATTGAAGAAAGACTAGGTTTTTATCCTGAGTACAACATCGCATATAAAGAACAACTTTTTAATGGGCAAGGTAATGCTGATGCTTTACACGCTCTAAACGATGCTGATATGTGGAAATTTGGCGGACAAAACAACTTCGTTGTTTTGTCCTTAGGAAAAAACCCTTGGTTTTTTCCGACATGTAATATTCCACTAGATAGTGACTTGTGGAATATCTACACTATAAGCTCAGGTTACATAACTTTACTTAATATTGATAGTTTTCGCGAAGATGTTTTAAAAGCGTTTGATCAAAATGTAAAGGAAAACTACTCTTCTTTTCACCAAATATTAGGGTGGAGATTAACGGTAGGGTTTTCTGGAAGCAAAACTGCAGCTCTTCGTAGCAAAATTTACAATCAGTATAGTTACTTGTATGATTCTTTATCTTATTTTTCTAGCGAAAACGGTTTACGATATGACATGTTGCCAAATCGCTTTATTTATGAAAACGGTAAAGTTAAGTCACCTTTTAAATTCGATCCATACGATTTATCAACTATAAATCTATTAAAAAAATTGCTTATTTTTGAAAAATTAGCAAATTCTATTCCGTATCCAAAAAAAGGTACGGACTTTGTTTCTTTTAAAGACATTTTTTAAAAGATTAAATAGTTGATTTTGTTTGTTATAATACTGCGTATTAATATAAACTTAATCGTATTTTAAAAGGTAAAGTTGTCTTTTTTGTTGATATGCGAAGTTTGAATAACAGTCTCTTTTTTTTATTACTACCGGTTTAATCGTTTTTTTGTTTGTTAAATGTTTTTATGTATGGGTTAAGTATTATATATATATATATATATTTATTTGTAGTGATTTTCTTAGTCTTAATAGATGTTTACAGTTACTACAATAAATATATATATATATTTATTATCTAGTATTTTTTATACTAAATAAATCAGATATTTTAAGAGATATTTAAAGTTTAATAAAAACATTAAGATAAAAAAAAAAATATTAAAAAAAATAATAATGGAAAACAAGTTGTTATTAAAAAATAATAAATTAAAAAAACAAAATAAAAAAAAGGTCGTTAAGTAAAGAACGAGTACAAGCTCGCTTATTTGTTCAAAAATTACGTGAAACTAAACGTAACATTTTTGATTTTGTTACAAAAAAGTTACAAATCAAATCAAAAAAACATGGTGAACCTTTTCCAAGGTTTAATAACGTTATGGAGGGGGGACAAAAACAGATTAATTCATTAGTGACAAAACAAAAAAACAATGATTTAATCTTAAAAAAAGAAGAAAATTTATACTCTTTTGAGTATTATAAAATACTCAAAAAAAAACAAAATCAAATTAAAAAAGCATTATCAAAACAAATGATAAGAACAAAATTTACATTTAATGAAGGTTACAAAAGTTATATTTATAACAAGTTATATAATCCCCAATTCTTAAAGAATTGCTTACATGGCGTAGCTTTAAGTAAATTATATAATAATTGTGTAAAAAAAGACTTTAAACTTACGCCTACAACGTCAGCAAGACAACTTTTATTAAATTATTCGTGTAATACTTCAAACAGAAGAAAAAAAAAGAGTTTGATTGAAAGTGATCAAATTCTTGAAGAAAATGTTTACATTTCAAAATCTAAAGATTACCCAACAGCTTTTCTACCAAAAATTGAATGTATTACTCCGGATAACTATTTGGTTTTAAGCGAAAATTACAAAAAGAAAAAAACTAATATAGTAACTCAAGTTGATAACCTTAAATGGGAAAAAAAAATTTTATTTGACAACATAAAATCTTTAAGAAAACAACTCTTCGATTATGGACCTACAAGTAAAGAAAAAACACTCATTACAATAAATACAAATCAAACTCTTAACTTACAACTAAAAAAGCAAGAAAATGAATTGTCTTTAAAAGGCAAGTCGGAAAAAACCAAGGGTTTTTTCCTAAGGACAAAACAACTTCGTTGTTTTGTCCGCCACATTAATTTGTTATTAGAACAATTAAATAATTTAAATTCTGATTTTAAAGCAGAAAAACAAAAGATTTTTGACGTAGAATCAAAATTATTTAATAAAAAAACAACTAATGAGATTTTTAGAAATAAAAAAAATATTACTGATGATTATAAAAATATTTATTATATTGCTTTTGATATCGAGACAGTAAATTTAGAAATTCCCTACGAATTAAGCGATGAATTAATACCATATCTGGGTGAGCCCACAGCAGCTGAAGTAATTTCATCGTTAGCTTCAAATAAAGGAGAAAAAAATGTTCGTATTATTCAAATTCCTTGTCTGATAGGTTTTACTAAATTAGTAGAATACGAAAATCGCGAAAGCGATACAGTAAAAAGCGACATAAATCGAACAAAAATCTTTGAAATTAGTGACCTATCAGGTCAGCCCGGGGAAATACTTAAAAGAAGCAATATAATGTTATTACAGTTTTGGCAAGCATTACACGCTGAGCTAGCACCTATTATAGAAGAAAATAATGAAGCTCAAAAAAAGAAATCAAAAATTGTTAAAAACGTTTATATTTTTGCACATAATTTAGGTGCTTATGACGGTATTTTTTTATTACGTAGTTATCAACAGTGTCAAGTCAATAGTTTTTGGCCTGGTAAGCCTGACATTAACTTTAAAGATAATAAAGTTATTCGTATGACGATTAGTCCTGGAATAAAATTCCTAGATAGTCTTCAAATCATGAATTCTTCATTAGATAACATAGCTCAAACTATGTTAAATAAACAAAAAATAGACACTGGTTATAAAGTATTTACTATTGATCTCTTAAAAAAATGGAAAAGTAGTGGTGATAATTGGACGCTGTTTAAACAATATCTAGCTCGAGATTGTACTCTATTACTAGATATTATTCATAAATTAGCTATTCTTTTTTTCGAGAATTATAAGTTTTTATTGGGTGAAAAAACCACTATCAGTTCAACTGCAACTGAAATTTTTTTGAAAAATTACTACAAACCTAATTCTTATCTTAAAAAAAATAATATTTATTTGGGTACTCCCAAAGAATTTTATCAAGAGTTTGGTAACACATTTATTCACTCGTTAACAAGTGAACAAGATGCTTTTGTGCGTGATTCTTTTATAGGCGGTCGTACAGAAGTTTTTGAAGTTCAAGCTTTAGAAGCTAAATTATATGATATTAATTCAGCCTATAATAAAGCAATGGCTGATGAGTATATGCCTACAGGACGTGGTTATGGCCCTTATCCGGTCAAAGATCCTGTAGGCTTCTATTACTTTGAACTTGATAATTTTTTTGGGTTTTTAGAAGCCACTGTTTATTCGCCAGTTTCTCTGGATCCACCAGTATTACCAAGTCGCAGAAAAAATGGGCGTATCATTTTTCCATGTGGTACTTTTACAGGTAAATTTTTTAGCGAAGAATTAAAATTAGCTAAAAAAATGGGCTATATTATAGTGGTGCATAGTACCATAAACTTTACACCTAATAAAGATGTTTTTAAAGATTTTATATACGAAACATATAAAAATCGTTTAGATTATCCGAAAAAAACACCACAAAATCTTTTTTTCAAAACCATTTTGGTTTCTGTTTTTGGTCGTTTTGCATTAAATCCCTCAAATGAAAAAGTTGTATTTCCTAAAGATACAACTGAATTGATGAAAAAAATAACTAATAATAGTTATTTGGACCACCACTTATATAAAGATCTTAATGATCAGTGGTGTGGCGTTGTAAAATACTCATCATCACAGTCAACCAATGCGTCATATTCTAAAGGTTCACCGTTTATCCGCAGCTTTAAAGCAAAACAATTAAAAATCGCACCACAACTTTCCGCTTGCATTTCAAGTTATACGGTTGTTTAATCTTTTCATCACCGTTTAATCTTTTCATCACCAACCGACAAAAAAGTTTTGAAATTCAAAGTTGTTGTAAAAATAGAAGATTTACAAGATGTTAATGAATTAAAAGGGAATCTTTCCATTTTAAACGATTATGGAATTCCTGTAGGTTACGAAACCTTAGGGTCTGTATTCGGGAGTCATTATAGAAATAGAACACAAAATCTAAAACACACACATTCTAAATTAACTATTGGTTCCGTTAATTTCAAACAAACAATCAAACTTATAAAGGCTCCTACAATTTATAAAGAAGATTATAAAAATCTTATTTATAAATTTGTAGAAACTTTAACAGAAAAGGAAAGTATCCATTTACAAAGGGTTTTTGATCCTTCTCGTAAGGATTTTAAACCTTTAAGTGAAATTTCAAATGAAATTGATGTTTCTTTTGAATTTATAGAAAACTTAAATTTAAAAGCTATTAAAGACAAAAAAAATTTCTTTAATAGCTATTTAAGAGACAATATTCATTTGGTTAATTTTAAAGCTCTTGAAGAAACTCCTGTAGAAGCTCAGGAAATAAATGTATTAAATCCACCTCAAAATAAACATAAAGATGATTTAAATTATTTATCTCCAAAACAAAAAAAGAATCTAATTAAAGCTAAGCTTTCTCAAACTGAGATTCTTCAAGAAAAGGTTCAAAGAACTCAAAAATTAATATTGTCAAAAAACAACGCGGAAATTCAGGAAGTTGAAAGTTTACAAAAACTAACAATTTCCTTAAATATTATTTTAATTATTAAAGAAATTGTTAGTTTTTGTAAACTAGAATTTGGTTTAAATTTCCGTTTCAAAGATTTAAACATTGATTTAGATCTTGAAATTTCGGAAATTCCGGAAAATTTAAACCAAATACAATTAGACACTAATTCAATAGTGTCTAATTGTATTCACATTCCTTCAGATCCTGATGATCGTGTAGTAACAATGTTTATTAATCCTTGTTTATTAATCCTTTAGGGATTAATATAAATTGTTACCACGAAGAGCCGTGTAAAAAATCGGGTATGTATAAAGAAATCACCTCTACAGTGAATTCTTTATATGTGGGTCTTCGTCTTATGAACTATAATCAACCTTTTCAGAAAGTTGATTTACCGACGGAGGACTTTTTCACTTACATTTGCTTTTAACCGATGTAAGTGAAAATAAACAAAAATGTGTCATTTTCAAGTACATAAAAATGCTTGAAAATGACACATTTATAACATGAGTTAAAAAAAAAAAAAAAAAAA
>Ga0209945_1000046_pt1 | contig 38959 bp, 44 predicted proteins | sample SalPonR2_A_D2_MG_FD_185703 | JGI IMG/M metagenome (GOLD analysis project Ga0209945, IMG submission 185703) | Salt pond soil microbial communities from South San Francisco under conditions of wetland restoration - Salt Pond MetaG R2_A_D2_MG... ...
GCTCGCGCTCGCGCTCACGAACCCGTTTCAGGTGTTGTTCTGGCTCACCGTCGGTGTCGGCATGTTGCGTCCGGGCGAACTCGACGTCCTCGCGCGGCTCCCCGTCGTCGGCACGGACCTCGCCGGGGCGCTCGTCGTGGCGACCGGCTCTCCGGCTTTACTCGGCGGGTTCTTCGTCGGCGTGCTCTCGTGGATCACGCTGTTTCCGGCGGGACTCGCCGCCGCAGAGCGGCGCATCGAGACGGTCGCGCCCGTGGTCGCCGTCGGCTCCGCGCTGGTGCTCGCCGGATTCGGGCTCTTCTTTCTCGTCGACGCCGCGACGACGGTCCTCTCGTGGTGAGCAACGATGGCGCGGTCGTAGTGCTCGAGACGCGGTTCGGGCGACGGCCCCGGCAGCGAGGAACAACGGCTTTCACTACCCGGCGTGAGGTGCCGGTATGTTCGAGAAGTCGACGTGGATCAAGCTTCCACGGACCGTGCTCGTCGGCCACGACGTCGTCGGCGACCTCGGCATCGCGGTCGACGAACTCTACTTGAGCGGTCGGCCGCTTATCGTGACGAGCCCGACCCCGGAGTCAATCGCCGGTGACCGCGTGCGCGCGCAGTTCGACGACCCCGAGACCGCGGTCGTCGAGTCCGCGTCCTTCGACGCGGTCGAGTCGCTCAAAGAGACCGCCGAGGCGGTCGACCCGGGGTACCTGATCGCACTCGGCGGCGGCAAGCCGATCGACATCGCGAAGATGGCCGCCGACCACCTCGGCGTCGGCTTCGTCTCCGTCCCGACGGTGGCCTCTCACGACGGAATCGTCTCGGGGCGGTCGTCGATCCCCGAGGGTGACACTCGCCACTCGGTCGCCGCCGACCCGCCGTTGGCGGTCGTCGCGGACACGAGCCTGCTCGCGGAGGCGCCGTGGCGACTCACCACGGCCGGTTGTGCGGACATCATCTCGAACTACACCGCGGTGAAAGACTGGCGGCTCGCACACCGGCTGCGTAACGTCGAGTACAGCGAGTACGCGGGCGCGCTCTCGGAGATGACCGCGGAGCTGCTCGTCGAGAACGCCGATTTGATCCGCCCGGGCGTCGAAGAGTCCTCCTGGGTGGTGGTGAAGGCGCTCGTCTCCTCGGGCGTCGCGATGTCGATCGCGGGGTCTTCGCGGCCCGCCTCGGGCGCAGAACACCTGATCTCACACCAGCTCGACCGGATCGCCCCTGGCAAGGCGCTACACGGCCACCAGGTGGGCGTCGCCGCGATCGTGACCGAGTACCTCCACAGCGGCGAACACGGCGAGTGGGCTGCGATCCGTGACGCGCTCGCCGAACTCGGCGCCCCGACGACCGCGGGCGACCTCGGTATCGCCGACGACGAGCTCATCGCCGCGCTCACCACCGCCCACGAGATCCGCGACCGGTACACGATCTTACAAGGTGGAATCACGGAAGCAGCCGCGATCGAAGTCGCGACGGCGACCGGCGTGATCGAGCGGTGAAGTCGGGCTCGAAAGGACGATAACGGTCCCGTTCGTACCCGAGGTATGTCCACTGTCACCGTCCGCGATCGGGCCAAGAGGCGGACCCGAGAGATCACCGTGTTGCTCACCGTCGTCGGGTACGGAGCCGTCCTCGGGGCGTTCCTCGTCCCCGAGTTCCAGGCGTTGTTCCCAGAGCTGACGCGGGGACAAGTCGACATCCTCGCACACGCGATAGCCGTCGTGAACACGATCACGATCGGGACGCTCTCGCTCGGGTGGTACTGGATCCGCACCGACCAAGTCAAAAAACACGCCGCGGCGATGGTCTCCTCGTTCGCGCTCATCCTGATCTTCCTCGGGATGTATGTCCCGAAGGTGGCCGGCGGCGGCACGAAGTACTTCGTCGGCCCCGACCCGGCGTACTACGCGTACCTGATCATGCTCGCTATCCACATCGCACTCTCTATCCTCTCGGTGCCGGTCGTCCTCTACGCCATCGTCCTCGGACTCACCCACACCGAACACGAGCTACGAACACAGACCCCGCATCGGACGGTCGGCCGGATCGCCGCGAGCGCGTGGCTGCTCTCGTTGGTCCTCGGCGTCGTCGCGTACGTCCTGTTGAACCACGTCTACGACTCGACGTTCCGCGCCGCCGAGGCGGCCGCGATGCTGCTGCCGGCGCTGCCCGGCGTGTGAGCGTTCGACCGCTCGAGCGCTTGCTGTCGCCTCTCGACCTGGGACTCAATACGGCCAGTCGCCGATGACTCGCATCCCCTCGGCGAGGTCCTCGGCTTCGAGCTGTGCGGCTATCGACGCCGGATCGCGGTGTGGAACCGTCGTCGAGTCGGCGGCCAGTTCCACGACCAGCTCGGTCAGCAGTATCGACTGCTCGCGGACGGTGCGCGACTCGAGTTTATCCAGCGTGTCGGCGAACGTGTGCCCCCAGCCACGGCCCTCGTCGCCCGTCTCGCTCATCACGTGGATCCCCGGTACCCCCCACTGGACGTACGGCCAGTGGTCGCTGTGTGGCCCGAGCTGGGGGACCGTCGTGATCGGGTGGTCGAATCGCTCTGCGACCGTCGTCGTGGCCGTCTCGAGTGTATCGAACCCGTGTGTGTACAGTCGAAGCGTGCGGCCCCGTCCGACCCCGTCGTTGTTCACTATCGCCTTGATCGTCTCGTGGTCCCGCGCGTCAGCGTCGTGCCCGGAGCCTACGAGGCCGACCTCCTCGGCGCCGTACACCAGACAGTGGACGCGGGTGTCGAGCTCGTCTTCGCGGGCAGCGAGCGCTCGTGCGACCTCGACGACGACGGCGGTCCCAGCCCCGTTGTCGCCGGCGCCCTCGGCGATGTCGTGGGCGTCGACGTGACTCGTGAGCAGTACCGCCTCGTCGGTGTCGGGGCCGAGGTCGGCGTGGACGTTCTGGCTCGTCGCGTCGTGGACCGTCGCGTCGACGCGGACAGCCACCGGCTCGCCGTCGAACCGCCGGCCGAGTCTGGCGCCGACCTCCTTCGAGACGCCCACAGCAGGTATCTCGCCGATCGGTGACGTCTCGGTACCGACGCTTCCGGTCGGCGGGAGACACCCCTCGACGTGGTTACGGAAGATGAATCCGGCCGCACCGGCCTTGACGGCGTAGTAGTACTTCTCGCGTCGGTGGACGAACCGGTCGTAGTGGTCGGGCACGTTCGAGGCGACCATCACGATACGCCCCTTGAGGTCGGCGTCTTCGAAGTCGGTCGGGAGACCGTACCCGAGGTCGACAAGCTCGCCCGTCGCGGTCGTCGACGGACTTCGCGGGAGCGCGATGCTATCTTGGGTCGTCTCTCCGGCCTCGACCGCCGACGACCCCCGCGTCCACCCCTGAACGTCGAAGGGTTCGAGGCGGGCGTCGCGGGCACCGACCGCGGCGAGCGCCTCGCGCGTCGCCTCGGCCGCTCGACGCTCGCCGTCGCTTCCAGCCATACGGTTTCCGATGTCGACGAGCGCCTCCAAGTGGTCCCAGCCGGCGTCACTCGTGAAGGAGTCACCGATCCACGTGCTCATGGATCGTACAGAGCGGTCGCGCGTGAGTTGAGGGTTTGGAAAGCGGCCAGGCAGTGATAGCCCGCGGATCTCTCGAACCGGGACCTTTTCGAGCGTGCCGCACACACGCCTCACGCATGGAACAGCCGCCCGCACGCGTCGCCGTCGTCGGCGCCGACGCGTCGCTTCGATCGCGAGTGCGACGGCTCGTCGAGGGCGCCGGGGCCACCCTCGTCGATCCAGCCGAAGCCGACGCGCTCGTGGCGATCGGAACGGAGCCGATCGGCGAGGCGATCCGCGCGCGCGTGTCACCGGCCGAGTCGTCGGATACGGGAGACAGTCGACCGACGGTAGTACCCGTGGTCGACAGCGAGAGCGCGCCCGAGTCGACCGTACTCCCCGTTGTCGAGCGGCTGCTCGCCGCCGAGATACGACGAGTCGAACACCCGGTCCTCTCGGTCGTCGGGGAGGCTGTGACGGCGCGAGCCGCACTCGACGTCGCCGTGGTCACCGACGAGCCCGCACAGATAGCCAGGTACGGCATCGAACGGCCGAGCGGCCGGCACGTGTCGGTTCGAGCCGATGGCGTCGTGGTCGCCACGCCGCTCGGGAGCCGTGGATACGCCGCCGCCGTAGGGGGACCACGGATCGATGCCGACACGGGCCTCGCCGTGGTTCCAGTGGCACCGTTCAGCACACAGAAACCGGTGTGGGTCGTCGACGGTGGCGTGCACGTGGGGCTCGAACGTGGCGACGGCGCCGTCGCCCTCGTCGTCGACGGTGAGCGCCGTGTGCCGGTCGAACCCGGCGAGAGGGTCGGGGTCACCGTCACGGACCACGTCACCGTGGCGGCCCCCAGTCGATCGAGTAGCGCGGGACACGCCGATCGGAAAGGTTCTAATAACCCGTGACCGGATGGATCGATATGGATCCACTGCAGTTCCTCGTTCCGCTCGGCTGGCTGTCGGCCGTCGGGCCGGCGCTGCCGTTCGCCATCTTCGTGATGGCGGTCGCGAACCTCGCCACCCGGCACGTTGCACACAGTCGTCACGTTGAGCAGGCGAGCGTCGGCGACAGCGTCGAGCCGTACGGGCCACACGCGTTCACGAACTTCGGTCTCGTCACGCTGAGTTTCCTCTTTGCGATCCACCAGCCCACCGGCGGCGCGATTCTCTCGATCCTCGCCGTCACACTCGTACTCGCCGACCTCTTCGAGTTCGAGTCGCGGAACGTCGAGGCCCGCAACGACATGCCGATCGAAGCGCCCAAAAGCGCGATCGTCACCTCGGCGCTCATCCTGTTGTACGCCGGCTACTACGCGTTCTTCTTCCTCGTCGCGGACATCTGGAACCAGGCCATTCTCGCGTGAGGGGGCGGCGCGGTCATACGCGTCGTTCGTCCCCGTCGATCACCGCCCGTGAGCCACACTCGGTCAACGTACGCAGTTGCCACCATTACACAGACGCTCACCTGCGAGCGGTTCGGACGTCGGTGCGGAGAGCGATGTAGCGATCAGATGACGGACCGAGACGTCGTCTCACGTCCACGGACGTGGAATAGCACTGCGTTCTGCTGTGTCGGTATACCGAAGATACCGCGGTCGGTGTGGCGTCTGCGTTGACCCCTCGGTATCGCTTGTCGACACACCAAATCGAAATGCAGCCTCAGTTTGCCGCGTCTTCGCCGACGCTACTGCGAATTTGTCGGGTGATCGGGATGAGCACCCAGAAGGTGAGCGGCCCGAGGATCATCAGCCAGTAGAGTGCGTCACCGGTGAGCACGCCTACCTGGCCGTACACCGTTTCCACCCCTTCTGCGGGGTTCACCAGCTGGACGACCTCGTAGTAGGAGGGCGTCCGGTACCACGCGCCGAAGGTGATCCAGCCGAGGCCCCCGAGCGCGAACAGGGCCAGTCCTTTGATGAACTCGTCTGCCATTGGTTTACCCTTCGGTGGAGTCCTCTTGAGGCTTTCCCATTCCCTGGGCGCGGAACCGCGTTCCAAGCACGTACACTGCCGTTCCAAGCAGTATCGAGCCGACGCCGACGATCGCGAACGCGGCGGTCAAGACGTCGCCGGGCAGGGAGACACCGACCTGTGAGAGAGCGTAGATGAGTATCCGGCGAAGGATGCTCACCTGCAGCGTCGCCGCGTCGATTAGGATGAACCCCACGAGGTACGTCACCACCGCAACGAACGTCGACAACGCCGTGACGGTCTTGTACAGCGAGAGTGGGACGACGATCTCGCGGCCGTTCGGGCCAACGCGGGCGCCGACCGGCTCGGTGCGCGGATCGGGCTCGTCGCCGGCGGCTATCGGATCGCCCGTCGCATCCGTGGGCTGGACATCGTCGTAATCGTCAGACTCAGGCATAAACGAAACGGGAGTGCCGATTACTTCGGCGGCCGCAGCATGAAGTACCGACGGTTGAGGTCGTACATGTACCCTTCACGCATCGTCTTTAAGACCGCGTAGGTGATGACCCCCGCGAGCACCGGGAGCATGAACGTTAGCGTGACGAGCAGCTCGAGCTCGAACGGGAAGAAGTTCTGGATGGCGAGCGCCGCCAGCGTGAGCGACAACACGACGCCGGCCATACCGACGCCGGCCCAGAACGGCTCTTCGACCGGGCGTCGCGCGTTTCCTTTGTTCAAGAACGGAACGAGCCCGATGAAGCCGAACAAGATGCCGTGTGCGACGATCCCCAAGAACTCGTTGCCGATGAGGATGTTGCCGCCAAGCACGGCGAGCTCGGGGTTCAGCGGGTTGAGCTTCAACAGCCCGAACGACCAGTACAGGTACCAGTCGGGCAGGATGATAGCCGGCGTCGAGCCGGGGTTCGCCGGGTGGCCGAAGTGCGGCGGCATGAGCGCCGCGATAAACACCATCATCCCCACGAAGAAGCTCGCGATCGCGAGGTTGCGGATCGTCTCGTGTGGCCACGTCGGGAAGCCGAGCACGTCGCGCTCGACGTACGTCGACTCCGCGCGGAGGTCCTCGTCTTCACGACGGGACCGCTCGAAGTACTGGTACGTCAGCTGAGCGAGCCCCTGTGAGTGTTCTTTGCGCTCGGTCCACGACGGGGTCTCGTCGTCCGGTGGCACCGTCGCTGGGGCGCCGCCGTCGGTCCGTGCGCTTTCGTCGGTTCCGCCGTCCGTCATCGGTTCGGTGTCGTCGGTCATTGGCTTAGTGCGGCTCCGCGATACCCTGCACCCAGACGATACCCACGTGGAGCGCGATGAGCGATGTCACCACGAACGGCAACACGAACACGTGCAGGATGTACATTCTCACGAGCGTCGCCTGCCCGAGCGTGAACCCGCCGAACAGGAGCTGTGCGGCCCACTCCCCGACGATCGGGGTCGCGAGCGCCATCTCGACGCCGATCTGTGCCGCCCAGAAGGAGAGCTGCTTCCACGGCAGGACGTACCCGGAGAAGCCGAAAAACAGCGTCAATCCGATCAGGATGACGCCGAGGATCCAGTTGACCTCACGCGGCTCCTTGTACGCGCCGGTAAAGTAGACGCGAAGCATGTGGAGGAACACTGCGGCGACCATGAACTGTGCCGCCCAGTTGTGGATCGACCGGAGCATGAAGCCGAACTGGACGTCCTGGAGGATGGTCACGACGGAGTTGTACGCGGCTGTTGGGTCGCCTTGAACGGCTGCACCCGCCGTCGACGGCGAGTAGTAGAACCCGAGGAGGGCACCGGAGACCGCGGCGACCAAGTACGCGAGGATCGATAACGACCCGAGCGAGTACAGTGGGTACCAGTACCAGAACTTGTTGTCGAGGTCGTACTGTTCGGTGTGGCTCTTCGGCATCTGGAGGTTCGCGCGGTAGTACATCGTCTCCAGCAGTTCGAGGTAGTCGACGATGCGAAGCCGCTTGTCGATCCAGATGAGCGTGGTCAAGAACGCCGTCTCGATGACCGTGAGGTCCTGGCTCTTTAGCCACGCGTTGTGGTCCATCTCGTCGCGTTTTTTGAGGCTCATTGAGTGATCACTTCTTGTAGTACGGGTAGACGGCGCGTTTCACCGTCTCCCAGGCGTCGTCCGTGCCGATCTCCACGCCGTCTTTGTCCTCCTCGTTGATGTAGAGGTCTTCCCACTTTCGTCGACGCTTCTTCACGATCATCACATCGGGGAGGAACTCCTTGCGATACAGGAGCAGGATGAACGCGAGATCGAGGAAGATGAGCGCCAGTACGGCGCCCATGAACATGTTTCCGAACTCCGTCGACGCCCACGAGAACATTAGTCCGTAGACGAAGAGGAAGACGAAAACGACCTCGATGACGGTGAGGAGAACGATGGCGATCGCGGCTGCGGTGCTCTCTCTGGCCGGCTCGTACCGGTGAATGTCTCCGTACGACGATCCGCTTGAACTCATTGGGATCCTCCGTGTCCTGTATGTGCGGACTCGCCGTACTTTAACATATAGAACGTGAAGATGAACGTCAACACGATGCCGAGGCCCGAGGTAACACCGACCCAGTGGGCGTGGATCGGCATCCCGACGTCGGCGATGTCCTCGGGCCACCCGGTGTTCGCGGCGCCACCGCCCGCTTCAACGGTGGCAACGTCGCCACCGACGGCGAGGCCGGCGTGCATGCCGACGGCCGTATGTGGCACACAGTGGTAGTGAGTGATCCCGGCGTCGTCTTCGGTCACCTCGTACTCGTAGGTGTATCCCTCTTCGCCGACCGGATCGCCGCTGTCGAGACTCGCCGGGCCACCACCCTCGACCGTCTTCACGTTGTGGGCGCCGCCGTTGCCGGTCCACTCGAAGGTGATCGTCGTTCCTGGGTCGACCCACAGCTGGGTCGGGTCGAACGCCAAGCCGCTGCCGCCGGCGCCGACCTGGACGGTCACCTCACTTTCGCCACGAGCGTCCTGGTAGGTTCCGAGGTTGCCGTTCGTGACCCCGCTCGGCCAGTCCGGTTTGACCTCCTGTGCGGCGGCCGTTCCGGCCGTGCCAGCGGCGGCCGTGGCCGCGGCGGTTGCCCCGCCGGCCGTCCGCACGAATTCCCGCCTTTTCATACAAATTTACTGCGTACGGGGTGCGCTTAAACCCACCGACTATCGACGTCCGTCTGGTGCCACATACGGGGTGTGAAACCCCCGAATTCGGCCGTTTTACTGATCGTCTTGGGCGTCGGTCAGTGCGGCCTCGTCGACGGGGACGAACTCGGGTCGTTCTTCGGCCTCTCGAAGCGCGCGAAGGCGGTCGCGGTACTCCGCTGAACGGAACCGATCAGAGAGCCGGGCGTTCGCGACCATGGCGAACAAGAACCCGCCGACGAGAACGAAGACGATCCCCATCGCAGGACCGATGATGCTCTCGAGGTCGAAGAAGAACGAGGCACCGAGGAGCACTGCGCCGGCGATCACCTGGACGGCCGCGATCACCTGTATCATCAGGTTCCCGAACTCGCCGGACCCCTCGGGAACGCTCTCTGGATGCGGTAGCGACCAGTCGGCCGGCGGTTCGGGCACCTCGTACTCCTCCATTGCCGCCATCGCGACGAGCGGCTCGACGTCTCGAAGCACGGTGCCGCGACCGCTCACCTCTCCCGTCGGACGGACGATCGCGTACCCCTCATCCGAGTAGACGAGGACGCGCTCTTCGCCGTCCTCACGGACTCGTTCGAGGACCCCGAACACCTCCCGTCGTGCGATCCGCGACTTGAGTTCCGCCTCGACGCGGTCGAGCAGCCGGCCGCCGGTGATCCACGTCTCGGGGTCGAACGCGGCGGTCCACTCCTCGGCGGTCATGCGTGCCATGTCCGCCGGTCCGAAGTCCTCGAAGTCGTACTCGGCGTCGACGCGTTCGCGGAGCGCATCAAGGTCGTCGGGGACGTCATCGGAGCCGTCGTCGGGGGAATCGGCCGTTGCGGTACGCGCGTCCGACTCGAGATTCACCTCGTCTGCGTCTGCGCTCGTCGTGGCGCCGCCGTCGGCGTGCTCGTCTTCCGTCCCCTCGCCAGGATCGGTAGCGTCCGCTGTGGCGCTCCGATCGGGGTCGTCCGACGTCGCCCGCGTCGAGGTGTCCTCCATCACCTCCACGTACGGGCTCGGGGGGCTAACTGTTTTCGTCCGGAACCGCCCCGTGGGTGACGGCGGATCGGGGAGTTTTACGCGTTCCGGCCCGATCGACACGCATGGTCGACGAGTCGGTGATCGCGGCAGTGGCCGGGCTATCCGTGACGGCGAGCCTGCCGTTCCTTTTGTACGGCGCGTGGATCATGATCGACGCAGAGGTCGTGACGTGGAACGTATTGACGTACCATCTCAAGTTCATCTTCGTTGGGCTCGCGCTCACGACAATTCCGATAGCGACGTGGATGCTCCCGCGGATACTCGATCAGCTGTCGGGCGGGGCGGTGATACACGCCGTCTTGGGGCTCCAGGCGTACGCGATGTTGACGCTCGCGCTCACCGGTATCGTTCGGATCTTTCAGGCCAAACGCGGTGCCGATGCCTACGACGACCCCGACGTCGACATCGACGAGATCCACGAAGACATCGGTCACTGGCGGAGCCGGCTTCGGCTCGGCGTAGCCGGATTCATGCTCTTCTGGCTCTGTACGTGGCTCACGGGACTGTACCGGTTCTACACGCTGCACATCGTCCCCGCGCTGTGAGCGGCTCCGGTGAGCGACCGACAGCTTAAATCCCTAATTGCCCCTACATCGAGTATCGTGGCAGTTACCTTCGATCTCTTCGGCACGCTCGTCGACGTCGACTACCCGACGGACCCCGCCGAGGTCGTCGCGCGCGAACTCGAGTCGCGTGACGTCCCCGTTCCCGACGACTGGCACGTCGCGTACGGTGAACGCCACGTTGACGCACCGCAAGGCGCGGAGACGCCGCTGCCGGCACACGTGAGCGCCGCCCTCGACTCGCGTGGCGTCACGGCCGCGGACAACGTCGTGCGACACGCCGTCGTTGCCGCCTTCGACCCGACGGTCACCCGGCGCGAGGGGGCGCTTGAGGCGGTTCGAGCCGCGGCCGAGCGCGGCCCGGTCGGGCTTTGTTCGAACTGTTCGGTACCCGAACTCGTTCCCCGGACGCTGATACGCGCGGACCTTCGCGGGGAGTTCGACGCGGTCACCACGAGCGTCGGCTGCGGCTGGCGGAAGCCGCACCCGTCGGCGTTCGAGGCGGCGGCCGATGCACTCGGGGTCACACCGGACGCGCTCGTGCACGTCGGCGACGACCCGGCCACCGACGGCGGGGTCGTCGACGTTGGCGGCCGGCTGTTCGACGTGACACAGACTCCGCTTTCGGCGCTCGCTGGCGAGCTGGAGGCCGAGCCGTGAGCCTCGCGGCGGCCAGCGCGATCGCGCTCGCCGCCGCCACGGACCGGGCGTTCGGCGAACCGCCGACCCGACTCCACCCCGTGGCGTGGCTCGGTCGGCTCGTCGGCGGACTCGACGCCAGACTTCCAGACACTCGGCTCGTTGGCGTGGGGATTGCGGTGGGTGTCCCCACGGGTTTCGGTCTCGCGCTCGCCGGACTCGTGTTCGCGGGTACGAAGAGCATGCACGCGGCAGTCGGGTCCGGCGAGCATCTCACAGCGACGATACTGGCTACGGGCGCGCTGTTCGTCTGTACGAGCCATCGCATGCTCCTCAGGGTTACAACAGACGTGATCGCGTTGAGCGAGTCAGACCTCGACAGTGCACGGTGGGAGCTGCGTGCACTCGCCGGTCGAGACGCGAGCGAACTCTCGCCGGCACACGTTCGGTCTGCAGCCGTCGAGAGCGCAGCAGAGAACCTCGCTGACGGGCTTATCGCGCCGTTGATTGGCTTCGCGCTCGGGGCGCTCGTCGCCGTCGGGGGAGGGCTCTCGACGGCCGAAGGGCTCGCAGTCGCCGCCGGCGTGGCCGGGTGGGTGAAAGGCGTCAACACGCTCGACTCGATGCTCGGCTATCGCCACCGCATTGCGGGGTGGGCACCAGCTCGCCTCGACGATGCGGTCATGTGGCTTCCGGCTCGCGTGGCTGCGGGGCTGCTTCTGGCCGCTGGACGCCTCACCCGCAAGCAGCGGGAAGGGCGACACGGTCTCACCCCGAGAGGCCGACCATCGGTCGGGCAGACCGCCGGCATTCCCGACTCGCCAAACGCCGGCTGGCCCATGGCGTCGATCGCGGCCCTCCTCGGCTGTCGACTAGAGAAGCCGGGTGCGTACGCGCTGTACCCAGACCGACCGCTACCGACGGTCACAGTGGCTCACGCCGGCGTCCAGGTCGTCTCACGTGCGGGCTGGCTGGGGATCGGAGCCGCGAGCGTGGCGGTCGCGGGAATCGGGAGGGCCCTCCCCCGGCTCGAGGGCTTCGAGGTGATCCTGACGTGACCGACCGGGCGGACCGATCGGGACCAGCGAGACCGATCCCGGCGCTTCGCGGCGCCTTCACCTTCCTGACGCGCGTGCCGATTCCAGGTGGCGTGCCCGCGGACTGGCACGCCTTCCGTCGGTCGCCGTGGACGTTCCCCGTCGTGGGCGCGGGGCTTGGGTCGGTCGCGGGGCTCGCACTGCTCGCGCCGTCGGCGTGGAGCGCCGCGGCCGGCTACCTCCTCGCGCTCTACCTGCTCGGTGGCGTTACCCACGCCGACGGCTTGGCCGACCTCGGTGACGCGATCGCCGCCCACGACCCGGACCGTCGTCGGGCGGCGCTCGACGATGCCGCACTCGGGGTCGGCGGCGCTCTCGCACTGGGCGTGACCCTTCTGACGACGACGCTCGGCGTGCTGGCACTCGCCACTGGCTTCACTGGCGGGCAGTCGCTCGCCGGGACGACGGCGTACCGGGTGGTACTCGCGGCCGAGGTGGGAGCGAAAGCCGGCATGGCGCTGCTCGCCTGCGTCGGTCGACCGGCACACGACGGGCTCGGTTCGGCCGTCGTCGGCGACGTGGGGCCGTGGTCACTGCTTCCGGTCGTCGTGCTCTCGGTGCCCGTCGTGCTCGCGCCGCCCGCCGGTGCGCTCCCCGCGTTGGTCGCAGCCGTGCTCGCGGGGCCGGCCGTCGCGCTGCTCGTGTACCGTCGGGTATTGCCGTGGTTGGGCGGCGTGAGCGGTGACGTACTCGGGGCGACGAACGAGCTCGGGCGCGCCGTCGCACTCCACGCGGGGGTGGTGGTGTGGGCGTTCGCGTGAGCGTAGAGGCTGCGAGTGCACGGTGTGCGCCACCGATCTTCGGCCCGACAGCGTCAAAACACCGGCGTCGCGCGGATCGATGACGAACACCGCACCCCCGGCTGTGAACGCATCAGGTCGCCGTGTAATGCCGGCGGTCCTCCTCTGTGGCGGACGCGGGACGCGGCTCGGCGGCGAGCGAGAGAAACCGCTCGTCGCGGTCGGCGGCCGGCCGATGGTCGGTAGGGTGCTGGAGGCGCTCGACGCCGCCCGCGTCACGCAGGTCGTCGCGGTCGTCTCACCACACACGCCAGCGACCGCCGACAGACTCCGCGACGAACTTGCTGAGGCGGGCACCACCCCCTGTACCGTGCTCGACGGAAGTGGCGACGGCTACGTGACGGACCTCGAAGCCGGCCTCGACGTGGTCGGCGAACCGGCGGTGACGGTCGCTGCCGACCTCCCACTACTCCGTGGCGCTGACGTCGACGCGGCTATCGACGCTGCAGTGAGGCCGGACACCGGTAGCGACGCCACGGGCGCGCTTGGAGACGAGGGAGGCGGCACCGCGGACGATCCATCGACGCGGTCCGTGACCGTCTGTGTACCAGCGGCACGGAAGCGCGAGCTGGGCGTGAGCGTCGACACGACGTTCGAGCACGAGGACACGGTGCTCGCGCCGAGCGGGCTCAACGTCGTGGGAGACGCACCCGACCGGGTCCTCGTGCGCGAAGATCGGTCGCTCGCCCTCAACGTCAATCGGCCACGAGACCTCTCGGTCGCCACGAAGCACGCCGACGCAGGATGAGGACGCTCCGGCACAGTCGATCGTCGTCGACGGCTTCGGCGAACGTGGTATCAAACGGAGAGACTTTCATTCCGTAGCCGCACGGGAGGTGTATGGACACCAGTGCGCTGGACGAGGTCGACTGTGTGGCACACGGAGGGACCACCGATCCCCACGTGGTCGACTTCAGTGCAAACACCAACCCGCGGTCACCGCCCGGGGTGGCGGGCGTGTACGAGTCTGCGCTCGCGGCAGCGCGTCGGTACCCCTGTGACGACTACACAACCTTTCGGACGGCCGCCGCGGAGTACGTCGGGTGTGACCCGAAGGCGGTGATACCGACCGCGGGGGCGACGGCCGGGATGCGGCTCCTCTTTTCGATTCTCGTCGAGTCGGGCGACTCCGTCGCCGTCCCGGCCCCGTCGTTCGGCGAGTACGAACGCGAGGCTCGGCTCCAAGGCGGCACCCCGGTTCGGGTCGCTCACGACGCGATCCTCGAGCTCGACCCGACAGACTACGCGGCCGTCGTCGTCTGTACGCCGAACAACCCGACCGGCGAGCTCCCACCCCGCCAGGAGCTCGAGCGGCTCGCCGGACGGTGTCACGACGCCGGCACCACGCTACTCGTCGACGAGGCGTTCCTCGATTACACGCCACAGGCGTCCCTCGCGGGCGAACCCGGCGTCGTCGTCGCGCGGTCACTCACCAAGGTGTTCGGGCTCCCGGGTATTCGTGCCGGCTACCTCGTCGCCACCGGCCGACTCCGGGATCGACTCGACACCGCGCGCATCTCCTGGGGGCTCTCGACGGTCGCTGCCGAGGTGAGTACGCACTGTCTCGGACAGTCTGCGTTCGTCGAACGCACCCGCGAGCGGATCGCCACAGAACGCGAACGAATTCGCGAGCGTCTCGAGACGCGCTGGGAGGTGTACCCGTCTCAGGCGCCGTTCTTACTCGTCGACGCCGGCGAGGAGGACGTCGACGAGATCCTCTCGACGGCGAGAGAGCGTGGAGTCGCACTGCGTGACGCCCGCACCTTCCCGGGTCTCGACGACCACCTGCGAACCGCCGTCCGCGGTCCCAGAGACAACGACGTCCTCCTCGAGGCGCTCGGCGTGTGACGGCCGTAGACGACTCGACCGGCCCGGACGGCGAGTTTCGGGTGGCAGTCGCCGACGGCGTCTGTCGGTTCTGGCGGCCACACCGGCCGACCCGGTTCCTCTCGACCGGCTTCGACGGCGGCGAGCGTGTCGCGAGCGCGGCGTACAACCTGACCGTCCCGGCGGGGTGGGGCGACGATGGCCGCCGCGACCTGCGGGCGTACGTTTCGAAGCGAGTGACGACGGCCGGATTCGACGACGACGATGTAGCGCGGACGGACGAGTCGGCCCAGACGAACGAGCCACCGGCGCTGCTCACCGGGGTCGACCAGCGGCACGCGCGGGTGGCACGGCTCGACGGTGCGACCGTGCTCGCAACCGCCGGCGTCTCGAATCCCGCGGCACTCCCGGTTCCACCGGTGTCGGTAGACGATCCCTCGACGACCGACGACCGAGACGACCAGGGCCGACGCTCCGGAGGCCGAGCCGGACGAGACCGATCGACGACGCGACGGGCGGACGGGACGGTCAACCTGCTCGTCGGCGTCGACCGCCCGCTCGAACCCGGCGCGCTCGCAAACCTCGTGTCGGTCGTCGCGGAGGCGAAGGCGGCGACGCTGCTCGCGACGGTGGACGTTCCGGGGACGACGAGCGACGCGATCGTCGTCGGCTGTTCCCCGACCGACACACCCGAGGGTCGGCCGGCAGCGCGGTTTTCCGGGTCGGCGACGCCGATCGGGGCGGCAGTCCGAGCCTGTGTGCGCGACGCCCTTCGTGTGTCGCTTCGCTCGCGCTACGGACCGGACCTCGACGGCGCACCACTGTCGGTCGCGGCCGCAGAATACGGCGTCTCGACCAGTCGCACGGCGACCGTTTCGGTCCCCACGGAGCGCTAGTCTTCGCCCGCCCACGACGTCGCGATACGGCCCTCGGCGGCCAGCTTCTCGAGGTGGGCGCGAACGGTCCTGCGTGCTAGGTCGGCCACATCCGAGAGGTCACGGTCGTAGGCGGCGTCGAGGACGCCGTCGACGTCGCTCGCACCGGCTTCGACCGCCTCGAGAACGCGTCGTTCGCGGTCGAGCCGGTGGTCGGTGAGGCGGCGGCACGTCCCGGCCGGATCGTCGACGGGCGGCCCGTGTGCGGGGTACAGCCGGTCGATGCCGCCGTCACGAACGCGGTCGAGACTCTCTAAGTACGCGGCGAGATCACCGTCGGGTGCGGCGACCGCGACGCTTCCCTCGGCGGCGACGAGGTCGCCGACGACCGCCACGGTCTGGTCGGGCCCGTCTGTGACGAACGCGAGGTGGTCCGGTGCGTGCCCGGGCGTCGCCCAGACGCGAACGTCGGTCGCGCCGACGGTGTCGCCGTCGGCGACCGTCTCGTCGGGCACGACGCCGGTCGCCTCACGGAAGCGGTCGACGTGATCGGCGTGTGCGTAGACAGTTGCGCCGGTCCGTGACGCGTAGGCGGCGACCGCGCCGACGTGGTCCGGATGAGTGTGTGTCACCGCGACGGCAGTCACCGGCGAATCGGTTGTAGCCGCCGTAGCCACCGCCCCGTCGAGCGCGTCGGTTTGCGCCGCCGGATCGACGAGGAGTCCGTCGACGAGATGTGCACTCGTGGTACCGCTCGGAGCGCGGGTCTCCACCGGGAGCTGGACGCGGGTGACGTGTGCGGCATCATCTGCGGCCGGGTCGAGTTCGTCGTGTGACATTGTCGATTCGGTTGCGACTCGTGTCTGTCGTGCACGCTACGTCAGTCTCCGCGACCCAACGAGGACCGCGTGCCGGGACCAGGGCCGGAGCCGTGTCGGTCGGACCCCGGGATGGCAGCCAGAGAATCGCCGGCTACCGCGAACCGCGAGAGGTCGGCGACGCCGTCGTCGACGGCCTCGACGGTCTCGTACGGCCGGCCGACGACGATGTCGCCGGCACGGCTCCGAGTAATGCCCGGAATCGCGGTCAGCTCGGCCATCGACGCCGCGTTGACGTCGAGTGGGTACGGCACGCCGGTGACCGATCGGTAGCCGTGGTCGGTGACCGCCACGTCGATAACGGTGCCGAGCTCGCGCTCGCCCGGAACCGCTACGAGCAGGGCGTACGTCCCGAGTTGTCGACCGAACGTCTTCCCGTCCTGGTGGTACTCCAGGTGGACGTCGGGGAGGACCGTGCCCGGCGGGACGACGCGGTCGAGCATCGGGTTGTCGACCGTCTCGCGGATCTCGCGTTTGTACGCCTGGAACTGGTCGCGATGGGCCGTCGCGATCTCCGCGCCGGTCTCGGCCATCTCCGTGCCCGCGAACGCCATCACCTGCCGGACGTTGATGCGTCGGAGCATGAGCCCCTCGTCGTAGACGGATTGGAGGAAGCGCTTGTTGTGTTCGTACGTCTCCGGGCGTTCGCCTTTGAGTCCGTGGACGAGGTTGATACCGGGCAGGAGCTTCGGAAGTCGCGGCGAGGCGTCTGGACCGGTCGAGGGACCGTAGCGGCGGTCGGGGTCTGGACCGGAGACGCCACCGGGCTCCCCCGACGGTGGGTCCCCTGGCCGCCAGCCGCCCTCTTCGTTGACGACGCGAACGGCCGCCAGGCACTCGTCTGCGGTGACGAGCAGGTCGTTCTGGGCTTTGACGACCGGATCCGCCGACTCGAGCCCGAACGCGGCCGTATCACCCGGGGTATTGTGTTCGGCGATGATGCGGATCGCCTCGCGAGAGGCGTCCGGATACTCGGTGATCGTCACCGGGTTCATGTTGTCGAGGTGGAGCGTCTCGAGGTCGGGTGCGACCCGCCGAATCCCGCCGTAGAGGTCGCGGAGCGCGTCGGGATTGGGTGCCTCGCCGTCGCCGCCGAACGCGAGGATGTCGGCCTGCCGCCCGAGTCGAAAGTGACGCACGCCGCGGTCGGAGAGGGCATCGACCTCGTCGACGACCGCGCTGGCCGTTCGGAACGACGGGCTCCCGTAGAGCGGCTCCGTACAGAACGAACAGCGATACGCACACCCCCGGGCGGTCTCCAGCTCGCAGATGAGGTAGTCGGGGTGGTTCGGGTGTTGTTCGACGACGAACGCACCGAGTGAGGCCCAGCGGTCAGCCTCCGCCGTATCGCGCATACGGTCACCGAACCCCTCGAGTCCGTTCGCGACCAGGTCGTGGGCGGCCGCTTCGACGTCGCCTTTCGCGACGAAGTCGTAATCGAGGTCGTCGCGTTCCATCTCCTGTGCGCCGGCGTTCTCCTCGCCGACGCCGAACCGGACGGGACCGCCGAGGAGCGTCGTGCCGTCTGCGGTCCACGCGAGGTCGCGCACCTCGTCGGGCTCTGCTGGCGTCCCGCCGACGTACTTACCCGGAACCGTCATGCCACCGACGTAGACGACGAGGTCGGCGTCTGCGACGTCTGCGCGCGTCCGGCGGTCCGCGCGAAGCTCGTCGATCGTGTGATACGTGATCGCCGACTCGGGGACGCCCGCGTCGACGAGCGCACCGGCCGTGTACCGCGGGTACGTCGAGAGGTACGGCGGCACCCCGAAGTGCGCCGGTTCGTCGACGTAGCCGTCGACGATCGTGACGGAGGTGTCGGCCGGAGAGATCATACTGACGCTACGTACACGGTGGAGCCCCAAAACGCGTGCGGAACGGTCGGGCGTCGGCGGTCGACTGAGGCGGTGAGACGCCCAGGCTCAGTAGTGGATGAACCCCTCACTCGGTGGTGCACGGTGGTCGGCGGTGGGCCGGTCACCGCGGACCCAGGCCGCGGCCGCCCACGCGGCGAGAAGGCTATCGAGCGCGTCCCCGCCGGCGTCGTCGGCGACCACGGAGCGAATCGCCGTCGCCGTCGGCTGGGGGTCGACGGCGACCGCGTCGCTCGTGAGGATCTGCTCGCACACGTCGCGCCGGAACGCCGGGTCGTCGTGGGCGTCCTTGTACGTCGTCGACCGGACCGCGAGCCGCGACGCGAGCACGGCTGCGGGGTACGTCTCGAGGAGCACGCGGTCGGCTGCCGCCGCCCCCGGCTGGAACGGCCACGCGGCGGCCGCCTCCGACCGGACGAGCGGCACGAGGAGGTCCTGGAGGGCGTGGTAGGTGATCCGGAAGACGAAGCGGTTGTACGGACAGAGGCCGTCGAACCGCTCGTCACACCGTCGCAGAATTTCCTTTCGGTCGCCGTCGGTGACGCGCTCCGTCGATCGGTGACACGTCGTCTGGAAGTCCTCGGCGTCCGTGAACGCGTCCGGAACCGTCTCGAGGAACGCCCGCCAGTCTGGCTCGGCTACGATCGGATCGGGCAGTGAGAACGGGGCATCGAGCCCCACGACGGCCGGCGGCTCGGTCTCGGCTATCGTCTGGCAGAGCGCGTCGAACACCGCATCCCGACTCCGTGGTTCGCTCGGTAGCGCCCGCGCCGGAGCCGGCTGACCGAGGGCGACCGCTCCGTCAGTGACAGTCGCTCGCGTGATCCACGTCTTTCGATGGGCGGCCGACGCCGACGCGCTGAGGTCGACGCCGAGCACCGTGACTGGAGCCTCGGCGGACGTGTCGTGAGGGGGCGGACCGTCGTCGGCCGACGCGTCGCCGGCCGTCGGGTCGTGTCGCACACTCGATCGAGCGCTGCCACGCCGTTTAAGCCCTCGCCCACACTACGTTCGCGCATGCCAGCGACGATGGAGGTCAAGTGCGTCGACGACGACTGCGAACTCGACATGTTCGAGAACCACTACACGTACGACGTCCCCGACGAGCACGCCGTGGACGACCTCTCGTGTCCGTACTGTGGCGGGGCCGAGCTGGTCGAAATTGAGGTGTGATAGCGTGTCACAGATCGTCGAAGCCGGTCGGACCGTCGTGCACCGAGCACTCGACCGGGCGGGACGCGGCTGGAGCAAGCTACAGGAGCGCCGACCGCTCTCGGTCGATCTCCTCGAGAGCGACGACGCGTACCTCGTCGTCTTCGACGCCCCTGGTGTCCGGGGCGAGGACGTCAGCGTGCGCTTTCGTGACCACACCGTCGAGGTACAGCTCGACCGCTTCCGTGACTTCTACGAGGACGCCGAACTCGTGTTTCCCGGCCGCGGACTCGAGCTCACCGGAACCGCGACGCTCCCCGAGGACGCCGACGTGACCCCCCGAGGGGCGGCTGCGACGGTTACCACCCACGGCACGCTCGAGGTCGAGATCCCCAAAGACGACGCGGTCGAATCGGTCGACGTGGTCGATGCGGACGACGCACACTGATGGTCACTGACGGGATGTGCGTCACGCGCGCACCAAGACCAATCGGACCCGAGTGACGCATCGGACCCGAGTGACGCATCGGAGCCGAGTGACGCGCGTCGACCCGGGTGACACGCGTGTCCCCGCCCTGACTATACGTCTCCAGGCCGTCGATAGGGTATGAACCAACTCGTCGACGGCGAGTGGCGAACAGACACCTTCGAGACGACCGACGAGACGGGGGCGTTCGATCGACAGACGACAACGTTCCGGAACTGGATCGCCGGCAGCGACGTCCCCGACCACGTGGACGCCGACCCCGACGACCGCTTCCAGCCGGAGGCGGGTCGGTACCACCTCTACGTCTCGTACGCCTGTCCGTGGGCACACCGGACGCTCCTCGCGCGGTCGCTTCTCGGACTCGAAGACGCGATCGGCGTGAGCGTCGTCGATCCGTGGCGCGGCGAGGACGGCTGGCAGTTCTCCCCCGAGAAGTCCGGCTGTACCGTCGACCACCTCCACGGGAGCGACACCCTCCGCGAGCGGTACGTCGCCGCCGACCCGGACGCGACCTGTCGCGTGACCGTCCCCGTGCTCTGGGACACCGTCGAAGACACTATCGTCAACAACGAGTCGCGCGAGATACTCCGGATGCTCACGACCGCGTTCGACGACCTCGGAAACGACGTCTCGCTGCTGCCGGACGACCCGGCGACTCGCGACCGGGTCGACGAGGTCATCACCGACATCTACGAGCCGATCAACAACGGCGTCTACCGCGCCGGCTTCGCGACCAGCCAGGCCGCCTACGACGAGGCGATAGACGACCTCTTCGCCGCGCTCGACCGGTGGAACGACCACCTCGCAGACCAGCGCTACCTCGTCGGTGACACCCTGACCGAAGCAGACCTCTGTCTGTTCACGACGCTCGTCCGGTTCGACCAGGTGTACCACACCCACTTCATGTGTAACCGCCAGCAGATCCACGAGTACGAGCACCTGTGGCCGTACACCCGCGATCTGTATCAGACGCCAGGCGTCGCCGAGACGGTCGAGATGGCCCACATCAAAGAACACTACTACACGACCCACCCAGACGTGACGCCGACCGGGATCGTCGCGCGCGGACCGGACCTCGACTGGGAGGCCCCACACGACCGCGGCCAGCTGGGCGGTGAAACGCCAGTAGCTGCGGACGACTGAGTGGGACGCCTCGGAGTCCCACGACGATGACGCCGTCTAACGGTCGGTGACGCCCGCAGCGTCCATCTCGGCGACCTCCATCTCGAGCCACTCGCGGAGCCACCGAACGCGCTTGAGCCGCTGGTGTGCGATGCTCTCTGCGGTGTCCGAGACGACCCGGTCGACGTGGTCGCGGCCGCGCTCGAGCACCCGGTCGACCATCTTCGCGGCGTCCATGTGCGTTCGAGACTCGTAGCCCATGCGCAACAACATCAACACGGCACCGTTCGCGCCGACCTTGTCGAGCACGTCGGCCTCCATCAGACACCGGCTCTCGAGGGGAACGTCCGCGAGGTCGCCGGTGTACGAGTGGTCGACGACCGCGCCGGCGACCTCCTCGATGAACGACTCGGGATACGCCCCGCGGCTCTGGAGGTACTCTCGAGCGACCCGAGCGCCGGCCTCGGCGTGGACGTCCTGGTCGGCCTCGAGCTTCGCGATGTCGTGGAACACGGCGGCGACCCGGACGACGTCGACGTCGGCACCCTCGGCGTCGGCGATCTCCTCGGCGAGGTCGACGACGTTGAGGATGTGGTTGAACCGGTAGGCGGCCGAGTGCCACGGATACCACCGCATCCGGCCGCCGTCGTCTTCGGCTTCGACGCTGGCGGCGAGGTAGTCCCGAACGAACTGTTTCATCTCCGTAAAGTCCGCGTCGGTGACCTCCGTCTGCTTAATTTCGACGCCCACGCAGACCACCCCGAACGAGAGACTCGTGATTCATTACGCTACTGGACGGGCGTTTCGTTCTTAGGCGTTACGACGCCCGCCGTCGGGCGGCAGACGGCAGATGGCACCCGGATCGTCACGCGAGCGGCGGCCGGCCGGGCCCCGAGAGGTATACGTGTACCGGCCGAGTAGCGCTGCCGTGACCGACCAGCGCTACCTCACCGACGACACGGTCGAGACGTTCGAAGCGACCGTCGAACGGACCCTCGACGACCGGCTCGTCCTCGACGGCACCCACTTTTACCCGACCGGCGGCGGACAGCCGCACGACACCGGCACCCTGGTCGTCGCCGACGACCCCCGGCGACGCTTCCGCGTCGTCGACGTGGACAAACACGATGCCGTGTACCACACGGTCGAACCGGCCGGCGGCGATACGAGCGACCGAGCAGTAGACGCCGCGACGGCGCTTCCCGCACCCGGCACGACCGTCGTGGGGACGATCGACTGGGAGCGAAGGCGAGCGCACTCGCGGTACCACACCGCCCAACACCTGCTGTCGGCACTGTTACTCGATGCTTTCGACGCCTCGACGACCGGAAACGCGCTCTACGCGGACCACGCCCACCTCGATGCCGCCTACGACCGGTTCGACGCCGACGAGCTCGAACAGATCGAGACGAGACTCAACGAACTCGTCGACGCCGACCTGCCGGTCGAGCGCTACACGCTGGACCGCGCGGAGGCGGAGGCGACGCTCGATACCGAGCGGACACGGATTCATCTCCTCCCCGACTCTATCACCGAGCTTCGCATCGTCGAGATAGGGGGCACGGGCGACGCGGAGCCGTACGACCGCACGGCGTGTGCGGGCACACACGTCGAGACGACCGGCGAGATCGGCGAGGTGGTCGTCACCGGTCGAGAGACCAAGGGGGCCGACGAAGAGCGGATTCGCTTCGCGCTCGCAACCCACCTCGAAGCGTCGTGAACCGGCCGAGGACGGCTCGTGTCACGGCCGAGGCCACCGATTCGGTACCGTCGGAGCGCGTGGCGAATCCCGCTGTTTATGTATCGTGCGGGGTTGTGACCGCCATGAAGTTCTGCGACGAGTGCGGATCGATGATGAAGTCGGGCGAGGGCGAAGACCACTGGGTCTGTACGGCGTGCGGCTACGAGGTCGGTCGCGACGACGACGACGAAGCCGTCTGGACGACGGAGTCGCAGATCGAATCCGAGGTCGTCGACGTCAGTGACGCCGAAGACAAGGGACTCCCGACGACGACCGCGCAGTGTCCAGCGTGTGACAACGACCGGGCGTACTGGTACATGCAACAGATCCGCTCGGCAGACGAGTCCGAGACCCGATTTTTCGTCTGTACCGCCTGCGAGCACAAGTGGCGCGAAGACGACCACTGAGCGGGTCACAGAACACGGACGTCGGGTGCGTCGAGCGAAGACGACGAGACGGCGACGGCTGTGTTCACCCCGGTGTTTAACCCGCCTGCACGGGACACAACGAGTATGGACCCGCCGGTCGTTCCCGCCGATCGGCTCGACGACTGGCACCGCGTCGAGCACACCACGGAGCGTCCGTTCGCCGCCGGACCCGTGTCGGTCACGGCGACGACGGTCCGGTACGAGCGGGCGGCCGAGCAGCCGCCAGAGCCGTTCTTTTTCGCGAGTCGACTGTCGATCCGGCCCGAGACGTCGCCGAACCGAGCGCTCACCCGGCTCGTCGAGCGCCGCGCACGCACCGGGTTTTGTGACCGACTCGCGGACCGCGACATCGAGGAGGTCGTATCGCGCGGCGAGCGACAGGTCGGAATCTGCGATCCGGCCGCCTCGCGGGCGACGCTCGTGACCTACCGCGGACGGGCCGTGACCGAGCCGGTCGAGGACGCACCCAGTGAGACGGGTACGGGCACTCCCAGTCGTGTCCCCGTCGAGGCACTACTCGCCGTCTGGACGGCCGACGACTACCTGCTCGCGGGAGGCGGCTACCCCCTCGACGACGGGGCTGACGAGGCGCGTCGAACGTTATTGGGACTCGTTCGCCGCGTGCGGGGCTAGCGTCGACACGGGACGGCGTCGGCAGCGCTTCCCACCGGCGGACCGTCGCCTCGGTACGTGGACGTGTCGAGTGCGCCGGCGAACATCGGGAGCCGAAGCTCGTACGCGTAGAGGAGGTCGAATGCGGCGAACGGGTTTGCGCCCGCCGCGAGGATCCCCGGTGCATCGAGGCGGACACCAGCCGCGAGCGTCACGATCCGTGCTCGGTCGAGGCTGCCGGCGAGCTCAACACCCACCTCGTCGCCAGCGGCTGGATCCGTGAGTACCGAAGCGTGGACGGCCGCGTCGATCCGCGCCGAGCCGTTCCCGATCGCGAGCGGGTACCCCTCGCCGGTGAAACACCGCGTGATCGGGCCGATGTCGCGGGGAGGCGATCCTGTGGGTGACGGATCGATCGAGTCGCCGGCGAGCAGATCGTCGGTCGGCCCATCATCGACGACCCGCTCGCCGGCGACGACACCTGGTCCCACCGCCGCAGCGAGACAGCAAACGCTCACGAGAACGGCGACGAGCGTCAGTCGGGCACGCCGCGTCGACGGCCTCTCCATGATCGTACTGAGCCGGAGTAGATGTTAAATTCCGGCGGCCCAGGTATCAGCGCTGAGAAGCGGGGTCAGGCCCGTCAGTCGGTGAGCGGCGACGCGTCGTCTAACAGGTCGGTGTCGAACGAACCGCCGTGTTCGAAGAGCCCCTGTACCAGCAGCTCTGCGGTCGCCATGTTCGTCGCGACGGGTACGTCCTTGACGTCACAGACGCGCAAGAGCGCGGAGATGTCGGGCTCGTGCGGCTGGGCCGTGAGCGGGTCACGGAGGAATATCAGGCCGTCGACGTCGCCGTCGGCCACCATGGCACCGATCTGGAGGTCGCCGCCGAGCGGTCCGGAGGCCTGTGGCGTCACCGACAGCGACGTTTCGTCGGCGATCCGACCGCCGGTGGTGCCGGTCGTCACCAGCTCGTGGTCGGCAAGGACGTCCGCGTGGGTGCTCGCGAACGCGACCATCTCGTCTTTCAGTTCGTCGTGCGCGATGAGCGCGATGCGCATGTTGTGGCACTCTCCGGGTGGGGGCTTAAGCGCTCTCGTCGCGTCGAATCGCGACAGTACACGGGCAGGCGTCGGACGCCTCACGTGGAGGCGATCACGGACGCCTCACTTGAACCGGAACGTCTCCAGGTTCTTCGGGGCAAACGTCCGCATGTTGTAGTCGTGATACAGCGCCGACGAGAGGTCTTGGACGGAGCGCTCGTCGCCGTGGACACAGAGCACCTTCTCTGGACGCGGGTTCATCGTCTTCACGAAGTTCTCGAGCCCCTGGCGGTCGGCGTGTCCGGAGAAGCCGTCGACGGTCTCGACGCCCATCTCCAACGAGAGGGTATCACCGCGGCCGCCGTTGCCCCAGTCCGAGACGGGTATCTCGTCCCAGCCGTTCTGGAGTCGCCGGCCGAGCGTCCCCTGCGCCTGGTAGCCGACGAAGACGAGCGTCGAGTCCGGGTCGGGACCGATGTGGCGAAGCCACGACATGATCGGGCCGCCCTCGACCATCCCGGACGTCGAGAGCACGATACACTGGTCGCCGTCGGCGACGTCTTGACGCTCGTCTTCGCCGCCGTCGATGTGGTTGAACTCCTCGGCGAGGAACGGGTTCGCGTCCTCGTGGAAGATGCGGTCACGGAGGTCGTCGCGCAGGTACTCCGGATACGTGGTGTGGATGGCGGTCGCCTCCCAGATCATGCCGTCGAGGTGGACCGGCATCGACGGGATGTCGCCCTCGCGCATCGCCTCCTCTAAGACGAGCATGATCTCCTGTGAGCGCCCTACCGCGAACGCCGGAATAACGACCTTTCCTCCGGCCTCGTACGTCTCGTTGATCACCTTTTTTAACGCGCGCTCGGAGTCGGCCTGGTCGGTCTGATAGTCGTCGCGGCCGCCGTACGTCGACTCCAACACCAGCGTCTCCACCCGCGGGAAGTCGTTGACCGCGCCGTTGAACAGCCGGGTGTCCTCGTAGTGGATGTCGCCGGAGAAGGCGACGTTGTAGAGTCCGTCGCCGATGTGGAAGTGGGTCACCGCGGAGCCGAGGATGTGACCCGCGTTGTGGAAGGTGATCTTGACGTCCGGTGCGATGTCGGTGACGTCACCGAACTCGAGCGGGATCGTGTGTTTGATCGTCTCACGAACCTGTGCAGACTCGTACGGCGGCGTCCGTCCCTCCTTGGCGGCGACGTCGAGGTAGTCGAGTTGGAGCAATCCCATGAGGTCGCGGGTCGGCTCCGTCGTGTAGACGGGGCCGTCGTAGCCGTACTTGTACAACAACGGGAGCAGCGCCGAGTGATCGAGGTGTGCGTGCGTCAACACCACCGCGTCGATGGTCGCAGCGCCCGTGCCGAGCCCCTCTGGCACCTGCAGGTATGGAACCTCGCCCTCTGCGCCCGGCTTGTCGCCGCAGTCGATGAGGATCCGGGTCTCGGGCGTCGAGAGCACGAACGCGGCGCGTCCGACCTCTCGACAGCAGCCGAGCGTCGTGATCCTGACCCACTCGTCGTCCGAGAGCTCCTCACGGTGGATCTGTCTCCCGACGCGCTCGAGGATGTCGCGGCGCTCTTCGCGTTCGTTTTTCAGAAATCCCCGGACGTTCGAGACGGTCGACGACTCGATTGGTGGCGTCCGCACCACCTCTGGTGTCCACCCCACCTCCTGGGTGATCTCACGGAGCGTCGACCCTCGTCTCCCGATCACCATCCCGGGCTTTTGTGCCTCGATCACCACCTCGCCGGTATCCTCGTGGAAGTCGAGGTCCGTCACGCCGGCCGCCTCGGGGATCACCTCACGGACCTCCGCTTCGGCCCGGTCGGGCGAAGAGAGCACCGACGGATCGGGACGGACCGTGATTCGTTTCCGGAGTTTGGAGGCGAGTCGGCGTATCAGGTCACCGTCGCCGGCGAACTCCTTGGGGTCGCGGGTGTACACGACCAGTTCTGGGCCCTCGTACTTTACGTCCGTGACCCGGACGTCGCTCGGGACCTCCTGTTCTATCGTCGACTTCAGATTCTCGAGTTGCGTATCGACTTGGCTCATAGCTCGTCCGCGGGCCGTAAGGTGCCGTCGCCGTCTCGCCGCCGGGTACGCGACGCGTCCGGGTGCGTACGGGTGACGGAAGACATCTGTGACGGACTCTCTGTATGTATCGGTGCGGGAACAGCCAGCGAAAACCCGCTTGTATCCGAGTAGACCCCCGCCGTTATAAAACACTTCGCAAAACGGATATTCGTCCACGGGCATCGAGATGCATGCGGATCACCCCGACGCTCGTCCGCGAAGAGCGCGACTGGCTGTGCGAGCGCGCCCCGGTCGTCGTGCCGATACTGAACGAAACGCGCGACCGTCTCGGTCGGCGGTTCGACACGGAGGTGGCACACGTCGAACCGGAGGCATACCGTCGCGAGGTCGACGTCGTCTTCGCGGACGGCGCGGTCGCGGTGAACGTGGCCGGCTACGTCGGACTACTGCGCGACCTCGACGTCGAGAGAGACTACCCAGGGTTCGTCGTCGACGAGGTACTCGGACGCGAGTTGGCCGCGACGATAGCCGGGGGACAGCCGCTCTCGGTCCTCGCGGGGGCGACGTTCCACGTCGCAGATACGTTCGTCGATGACGATGCCACCGCGATGGGTGCCGGCACCGCGGGTGCCGACGACCTCGATGCGGCGGTCGCCGCCGGGTTCCAGACCCGGCTCCCCGGGTGGCCGTGGCGTGCGCGCGAGAGTCCGTTCGCGCTCGACCCACACGACGAACGCTAGCGATACCGCTCCAGCAGCGACCACAGCGCGGGTCGTCTGTGAGTGCGTCCCACAACGTATCGGTCCTTCAGGAGGTGAGCTTCCGGAGGAGGTCGAATCCGCGGTCCCGAACCGAATCGGGGAGGAACCGCGCGAGGACCCCGATCCGCGCCGAGGTCCCGGGTTGGACGCGTGCTGGGGGGTTGCGTGCGGCCGCGGCGTCGACGATCGCCTCGGCGACGACAGTCGGGTCGACCGCACCGGGTCCGTCGCCGCCGATCGCCTGGGCATCCTCGAAGAGCGCGTAGAAGTCGTCGTACGCTCCGGACCGCTCGATACCGTCGGTCTCGTCCGGGTTGGCCTCCCGGCTCACTCGGTCGGAAAACTGCGTGCGAACCGGACCCGGCTCGACGACGACGACGTCGACGCCGAACTCCCGCACCTCGTTCCGAAGGGCGTCCGAGAGCGCCTCGAGCGCGAACTTCGAACTCGAGTAGACGCCGCCGCCGGGGACGGCGACCCGACCAGCGACTGACGAGACGTTCACGATGGTTCCATCACCCTCACGTCGCATCGCGGGCAGGGCCGCACGGATCAGCCGATGGGGGCCGTAGACGTTCACGGCGAACTGGTCGTGAACCCCCTGGGAGGTGACGTCCTCGACGGGCCCGAACTGACCGTACCCGGCGTTGTTCACCAGCGCGTCAATCGTGCCCGTCTCGTCGAGTACGCGGGTGACGACGCGGTCGACGTCGTCTGGGTCGGTGACGTCGAGCGTCGCCAACTCACAGCCCGCCTCGCCGAGCGTCTGCACGTCGGCCGGACGTCGGGCGGTAGCGTACACCGTCCACCCCTCCTCGAGGAACGTCTCCGCCGTCGCACGCCCGATACCCGACGAACAACCCGTGATGAGTGCCGTCTGCTGCACGGTCGACCCGTCGGGGGCCGTCGGCATAACTCTCCCGAAGACCCGGACGGTACGCGTTCACCCGTCCGGCGGGGGAGTCGGTCGCAGCGACTCGCTGCGGACGCCCATGGCCCTAAACACGGGTGCCGTACGCTCGAAGTCCCACTGCGCCGACCACCGCGGTGCCGATCCCCCGGTCCTGGTGTGGCTTGGCGACCGCGGTATCGACGAGGTAGGCGTCCGCGCCCCGTCGCCGACGACACGCGCCATCCCAACCGCCGTCTCCGCGTCCGTCTCAACGACGTGAACGTCAAAAAGCGTGTTCGAGAGGCCGCGTTCGGCCACCTCGACGGACCGCTCGCTCGTCCCGACCGATCGTCTGAGTCGACAGACGGCGTCGGCCGTCGGCGGGGACGGCCGGAGTCGGTAGCCGGCTGGCAACAGCGCGGCCGGCGTAGCCGTCGGGTCGTCAGCCACGTGACGCCACGTCCCCGGAGAAACCTGGTCGTACCGGTCGCGGCGGGCGCGACTATTCGGCGTCGCCGGCGTCGTCCTCGTCGGACTCGTCGTCCGGTTCGGCGAGCAGGTCGTGGTCGGCGAGGATCGCCTCGAGCTCGTCGGCCGGCACCTCGCGGTACTGCTCGTCGTCGGCCGTGATCGTCGCGACGCCAACGCCGTCGGGCTCCATCCCCTCGTCCGTCGTCTCCGCAAGAGTGTCGAGTGCGAGCGCGACCGCCTCGTCCGTCGAGATGTCGGGCTCGTACTCGGCCTCGAGGTAGTCGCGGAGGTCGCTCCGGTTCGACCCGATAGAGAGCGCCTGCCACTCGTAGGGCGTGCCAGATGGGTCCGTCTCGAAGAGGCGCGGTTCGCCGTTCTCGACGCCGCCGACGATCAGCGCAACGCCGAACGGACGGGCACCGCCGATCTGTGTGTACTGCTGGATGTGGTCGGTGATCGTCTTCGTGAGCGTCTCGATACCGATCGCCTCGCCGTATCGCAGCCGGTTGACCTGTGCCTGGCGGCGGGCGAAGTCGATGAGTTGTCGCGCGTCAGCGACGTGACCTGCGCTGGCGACGCCGACGTGGTCGTCCGCTTTATGGAGCTTTTCGATGCTCTCCGGCTCCATGAGCGGAGAGCGGGCGCGCTTGTCGGCCGCGAGGACGACGCCGTCTGCCGCCCGGATGCCGACGCTCGCGGTGCCGCGCTTGACGGCCTCACGCGCGTACTCGACCTGGTAGAGCCGGCCGTCGGGAGAGAAGATGGTGATGCCACGGTCGTACGCCTGCTGTTGGGATTGTCCCTGCATGATATCACTCGATGTCGAACGCGGTCGCGCCGACGGTGCCCGACTCGGTCTGCACGTCACACGCGTCTCCACGCACGACGGCGGGCCGCTCGGCGCCCCCGAACGCGACGTCTCGCTGTGTTAAATTGGCGGCCGCGCGACCCATATATCTTTCTTCACAGGCTCGTACCGTCCCCGAGATTCCACGCACGTGGATACCGACTGGGTCGCCGTCGACGGCACGCACACAGGCGATTGCGGCGCGAGCGGACTCGGTGTGGTCCCGCCGAACGCGGACGACCGCCTCGCCTGTACCCTCCGAAAAGCGAAACGAGAGAAGGGTCAACCCGGCGTCTGCGCTCCCCGGATCACCGAGGAGGTTGCCGGCGCTGTACCACATCGCCCGCTGGAACGCCCGGCGGCCGAAGTCGGCGTCCGGCCACGCCTCGATTCCCACCGCGAAATAGCGCCAGCGCGGGCGGAGGTGCTTCGGGAGGTGCTTCACGAGTCACCGGCGCTCGGGCTGTCGGCCGCGTTCGCGTCGCCCGTAGGGCCCTCGTCTGGCTCGTCGTCGTCTCTGCGTCGTTCGGCGACGATCACGCCCACCTGGTCGTGGACGCGTTCGACGTCGACCACCACGAATCCCTCGTCGGTGAACGCCTCGACGAGCGTGCCGACTGTCGCCGGGTCGTCGACGTCGGGGCTGTAGAAGGGCTCGTTCGGGTCGGGACCTGCGAAGAACATCACGTCGCCGAGGACGATTCGACGCGCACCCGTCCCGGCCATCGTCGCGATCGCCTCGCGCTTCTCGTCGTCGTCGAGGTGGTGGAGCGCGAAGTTCGAGGTGACGACATCGATCGGGCGGTCGTCGGGCGTCGTGAGGTTCGGCTCGCGGAACCGGCCGTACGCGAACTCGACGTTGGTGATCCGCGCCGCCGAGGCCTTCCGGCGACCCTCCTCCATCATCCCCTCGCTCACGTCGCGCGCGAGGACGTAGTCGGCGTCGGGCGCGACCGCGAGCGCGATCGCCCCCGTCCCGGCACCGAGGTCGGCGACCACGTCGTCGTCGGTGGGATCGGCGTGGGCGACGACGAGGGACGCACAGGCGTGGTACTCGTCGCTCTTCGAGTCGTCGTATGCGGCCGCCTTCTCCGTGAAACGTGCCGCGTGCTCCTCAACGCTCCGTTTCATACCGCCCACGTCTGACGCCGGGCTCTATGAAACTCCCGGAGCGTCGGTCCCGATTCCGGGAGGCGATCGTCGCCCACCCCGCCAGTCCGGCCTGAATCCACTCGCGGTCGAACCCCGCCTCGGCGGCGACCGAGACGAGCTCCCGCGGCGCGCGAAGCTCGAGGTGTGATCGGGGGTTCGCGCTCACCACGTGCGGGGCGTCGTAGTGCGTCACGATCTCTCGGAGTTTGCGGAGGCTCGCGAGTGCGCGAACGCGCTCACCACCTGCCGACCGGAGCACCGGCCCGAAGTCGAACTCGACGTGAACGCCGTTCTCGCGGGCGGCCTTCGCGAGGACGTGATTGAAGTCGCCGCCAGCCGCGGTCGGACGGGTCAACACGTCGACCCGCGGAGTCTCGACGGCGTACCGATTCAGCCGGTCGTCCCCGCCGACGACACAGACGACGGTGTGGCTCGAGCGGGCGTTTCCGACCGCACCCGATGCGCCGCCGGGATCGTCGGCCTCGATCTCGACCGCGTCGACGACGTCGACGTCGTACCGATCGGCGACGGCAGTGGCGGTGGGCGGCCGGTCGGTGTCGCGTGTGTCGTCGACGCCGGCTTCCACGTCTGCCGCCGGGGTGAGTGCCGATCGGGTCCGGACGACGATCCCGTCGTACCCGTACCGGGCGGCGGTGGCCGCGTGGCGCGCGACGGTAGCGTCGCCGTCTGGGTGAGCGTGGACCGCCTCGTACATGCGACGTGGTTCGACGCCCCGAGGTATCGTCGTTGCGCTTTCGAGTGCTGGGGCACGACGCCCGTCGCTCCGGTCTCACGCCGCGTGAGGATCCTCGGGGAGGAACCACGCCGCGAACCCACTCGGGTCGGACTGCGCACTCGCCAGCCGACGCGAGCGGTCGACGACCGCCTTCGCGAGGGCGAACGAGAGGACGTACGCGAGTACGAGCGGGTCGACGCGAGCGGCCGGACGGAACGGGCCGACACCGGGGACGACGAGCTCGCCCCCGGCGATCGCGTCCCCGAGCAAGGCCGATCCAACGAGGAATCCAACGAACGCGACCGGGACCGCGAGGAGCCCGACGGCGACGTAGAAGACGACGACCCGCTGGGCGGCTTCGACCGTCATGTACGCCGACCACGCCTCGTACCGCCGGGGGAGAAAGAACGTTCGACGGATCTCGGCTAGCTGGCCGAAACCGACCGCAACAGCCGCGAGCACTACGGAGGGCGTGGTCGCGACGGCGACCGGGTCGACGCCGAGCGCGTCGGCGATCGCGATCGCCCCGAAGAGCAGGAACCCGACGACGCTGAGAGACCGGGTGACGACGGAGACGTTTCGGCGATACATCGGCGGCAGTCGCTCGGCGAGCCCATCGGGACGGACGCGCTCGACCAGACCGATCGGTTCGGGCTCGCCCGTCCACCGCTCCGGGTCGCGCTCGGAGCGCTTCGAGTAGCCCGTGACGTAGAACGAGCGGCCTTCGAGGCGGATCGGCCGTTCGGCGAACAGTGCGGCGACGCTGTGGCCGACGACCACCGCGGCGACCTCGACCCAGTAGACCGCGAGTATCTCGGCGGCGCGCCAGCCGAACAGCGCGACGCCGACGACGGGGACGAGCGCAGCGAGGATGGTGAACGCGGGGGCAACGCGGCCGCGAGGCGGGAAGCGTCCAGGTGTCATCGGTGGCTTCGAGCTGGGGTGTCTCGAGGAGCAGCTCAGAGGACGTCGCCGATTCGGACCGGCTCGCCGTCGAGGGTCGGGTCGGACGCCACGATCTGTAACACCTCGTGGTCGGTGACGTCGCGGTACGCCTTGCCCGTGGCCTCTTCGACGAGGTCGACGTCGAGCGTGAACGCCGTTCCCTCGTAGACGACGTCGACGCCGCGGTCGGTGAACGTCAGCTCCGTGGACATACTCCACGTAGGTCGCCGAATCGTAATAGATCGTCGGATCGGTCTCGGAGCAACTCGCCGGATGGCGGGAAGCGGACCACCCTGACCGCAACCGGCTCGTCGGCGTCAGACGCGCGGCCGACGGCCCCTACCGTTTATGTGGTCGCGCGGAGTGACCACGGGTGTGTCATTGCGGGGACGCGGTCCGATAGACGCACTCACGGTCCCATCGGGGACCACCGTCGAAGAGCACGACGTGGTCACCGACGGCGACGTGCTCGTCGGCGGGCAGTCGACCGTGGAGCTTGGGATTCGTGGACGAAACGTCGCGCTCGGAGAGCGCGTGCGCGTCGACGCCGACATCGAAGCCGAGGGTGACTGTCGGATCGACACCTGGGGGACGGTCGACGGCACTGTCCTCGTCGGCGAGGACGCCTACCTCGGCGAGCGGGTGACGATAACCGGCCGGCTGCTGGTCTCCGGCGACCTCGACATCGGCGACGACGTCACGATAGAAGAGGGGTTCGAGGCAAACGGCTGGATCGTGATTCGGAACCCGATCCCCACCATCGTGTTTTATTTCATCGTGCTCTCACAGCTGTTGCGCGCGGGCGAAACAGACGCGGCCGACGAGCTCGCCGCCGCTCTCGCCGACGGCGACGACGTCCGCGACCCGCTCGTGGTCCCTCGTGGAGCGGAGGTGTCCGACGACGCCTGGCGGGTGTCGACGCCGGCGACCGTCGGCGACGACTGTCGGCTCCACGGCAACCTCCGTGCCGAGTCGATCGTCGTCGGCGAGCGAAACGACGTGTTCGGGTCGCTCCGCGCCCGCGAGGACGTCCGCGTTCACGATGGGACGACGATCCACGGCGACGTGACGAGCCGGAGCGGCACGGTCACCATCGAGGCTGGCGCCCACGTCCGCGGCGACGTGGCGGCGGGCGACCTCGTCGTCCACGAGGGCGCGACGGTCGACGGTACCCTTCGTGCCCGCGGCGAGATGAAGCTGGTCCAGTCGATCCCCGAGGAAGCAGCCTCGAGCGAAGACGAGTCGACAGCGGCGGCGGTAGACGACGGAGCCGACGAGAACGGTATCGACGATGGCGGTACCGGCGAGGACGCTCTCGGCGAAGGGAGTGCCGACGAGGACGAAACCGGTGCCGCCGGTGGGCCCGAAGGCGAGACCAGCGAGGACAGCACCGACGAGCCGGCGGGGTCGCCGGCCGAGTCGGGTTCTCCGACGGAACCCACGTACGCGTCCGAGCCGGCAGAGACCACGGCCACTGCGGAGCCGACCGAGTCGGGGGCGTCCACGGAGTCAGGCGACGGCACAGACGAGCCGGACGTGACGGCGTCAGCTGGCGCGCGGCACACCGAACCCGCGTCGGTCATCGATGACGCGGCGGCCGCACTGGGCGCGGACGGTCCGGGTGCGTCGGCTGCAGGCGGTAGCGGTGAGGCCGATACGGCCGACGACGACACCGACGGCAACGGCATCGACGACACCGACGACAACGACACTGAGACCACTGACGACGGACCACTCGACGGCGAAGACCAGCGCGACGACGATGACACCGAGGAGACGGACGAGGTGTGGGACGGCTGGCCCGACCACAGCGAGGCGGACCTGGCGGCCGACGCAGCGAGCGACCGACTGTCGGACGCGAGCGGCTCGCTCTCGTCGGTCATCGAGGAGGCAGAAGCCCCCACCGACCGAAGCGAGTCGTCCGATCCGGGCGAAGCAGCCCCCGAGTCGGGAGACAGCACCGACGAGACGTGAGCAACATGCGGTCGGCCAACCGTTCGTTTTGACCGGCGCACTCCCTCTCACGCTGATCGAACCCGCTCGGGTGGCTACTCCTCTGTCGGCACGGGCCCGTCGATCGCGGGCGCAAAGACCTCCCGATGGAGTGTCTCACACACCGCGTCGGCGAGTGCCTGGAGGTTCTCGGTGTCGGCGCGGTTGTACGAGACCAGCGTCTCGAGTGCGTCCCGGTCTCCGCGCTCGTACTCGTACCAGAGCCGAACCGCGTCGCGCCCCGAGAGGTCGCGGCGGTCGCGGCCGATACCCAGCGCCTGTTCGATCGACTTGAGCCCGCCCGAGAGCCCTGCGCGACGACAGGGATACATCAGATCGAGGTGCGGGGTATCGACGTCGACGTCGAACGACGCCTCTAAGAAGGGGACGTCGAATCGGGCCCCGTTGAAGCTGGCCAGCAGGTCCGCCTCACGGAACTGTGCCGCGATGCGGTCGGCGGTGAGGTCGTCACCGGCGACGAGCGTGGTCGTCTCGCCGGCGCGGTAGAAGCTGACGGTCGTCACCCGATCGCGGCGTTCGTCCAGTCCGGTCGTCTCGATGTCGAAAAAGCAGGTGCGGTCTCTGAAGTCCTCGTACAGCCGCCACCGCTCGCCGCTCGGGAAGTGCCGGTCGAAATATGCCGCGTTGCCGTCGTCGAGGTGGCCGCGGGCGGTCGCGATGAACGACTCGATCCGGTCGGCGGTGGTCGTGCCGACACCGGGGACGTCGAGGCCGGGGTCGAAGGCGTCCCAGGTGTGGACGCCGCGCTCCCAGAGGCGGCGCTCGGTCGTCTCGCCGACCCCCTCCACGGGAATGAAGCTGTTCTCGATGCGCATATTCGAATCCGGGTGACGGGTGGATAAAAACGCGCGGGAGGTGGTCGTCGATCACACCGTGAGGCCTTCGTGTCGACCGGCGTAACGCCTACCACGCGTCGCGGAGAGGGAGACGGTATGCAGGCACGCGACATCATGACGACGGACGTGGAGACGCTCGGGCCGGACGACGACGTCGCCGCCGCGTTCACCGCGTTCGGCCGACACGGGTTCTCGGGGTTCCCCGTCGTCGACGAGACGAACCGCGTGGTCGGGGTGATCACCGAGTCGGACCTCGTCGACCTCTTCGAGCCCGACGACGAGCCGCTTTGGATCCCGATCGGACTCCCGCCGTTCGTCGACACGCTCACATACCAGGTGAAGCCGCCGTGGGCTGACCTCGACCTCGGCGTCGACCTCGTGCGCAACGCCGACCGACCGGTGCGTGCGGTGATGTCGTCGGCACCCGTGACGGTCGAGCCCGACGCCGACCTCGACGTGGTGCTCGCGCTGCTCGCGAGCGACGACCCGAACGTCAACCGCGTCCCGGTCGTCGAGGACGACGGAACGCTGGTCGGTCTGATCGCGCGCCAGGACGTGATCCGCGCGATCCGAGACGCGAGAGGCGACGACCACGACGTGGCGTAGACGAGTGGCCGCTTGGGCTCCCGCTCGCCGGCCGGCCCGCGGGGTCACGCCTGGCGAGCGAGGACAGCGACGCTGTCGACCGTCAGACGACCGTCGACGGCGCGCTCGTCGAAGCGCTCGCGGTCGACCCAGTCCGGCACCGCGACGGTCGCCGCGTCGGTTGCGAAGTTGACCACGACGAGGAGCGGCCCGCGCTCGTAGGCGGTCACCCGGTCCGGGTCTCCCTCGACGACGGTGATAGCCGCCCGACCCGCCTCGTGGTCGACTGGAGCGTCCGCCAGCGACGACTCGGCGGCTCGCAGCGCGACGAGCCGACGGTGGTACGCGGTGAGCTCGGCGTCGCCGTCGTGCCAGCGGAACGGACCGCGGGTCGTCTCGTTTCCCCGCTCCTGGCCGGCGTAGATCATCGGTGCACCCGGCAGCGTGAACGTCACGGCCGCGGCCGCCCGCAGCGCCGCCTCGCCGTGTGCGGCCAGGTAGCGCTCTTCGTCGTGGTTTTCGACGTAGCGTAGCTGCACGTCCGACGAGCCGAACCCGAGCCACTGCGTCCGGTCGAGGGCGTCGCCGATCGCGTCGGCCGGCGCGCCCCCGCTACCGATCGCGTGCAGCGTCTCGAACAGCGTGGTGTCGTAGTGGGCGTCGAACTCCCCTTCGCCGTAGAACGGGTCGTGTGGCAGCGTCTCGTCGAGGAGGAGAAAGTCGGTCGGCACTCGGGCCCCGACTTCCTTCCAGAAGCCGTGGGGGAGGCCCCAGGCGACGTCCGCCCGGAACCCGTCGACGACGGCCGCCCACTCGTCGACGACGTCCAACAGCCAGGCGCGAACGGCGGGGCTATCGACGTTCAGGTTCGGGATCCGCTCCCAGTCGAAGTAGTACTCGGGAATCGCCCCTGCGGGGTGGCTCGCCCAGTCGACCCCGGAGACGTCCGCCGACGCGTCGGCCCGGCGGTAGTAGTCACGGTACGCCGGGACGCCCGCGGCGTGCAGCTGGAACGCGGGATGGTCACGCGAGGTGTGGTTGATAACGAGGTCGAATAGGACTCGGATCCCGACATCGTGACACGCGTCGACGAGCGACTCGAACGCCGCGCGTGAGCCGAGGTCGGCCGCCGTCCGAACGTAATCGGTGACGTGGTACCCGTGTTCGGTCGGTGACGCAAGCACCGGCGTGAGCCAGAGGACGTCCACTCCGAGGTGTTCGAGGTACGGGACCCGGCGCTCGATTTCGTGAAACGTCGTCGAGAGCGTCTCGCCCGCGAACGCCCGTACGTACACCTCATACACGGCCGGTGACGACGCCCAAGCGGGCGATCGATGCGGGTCGGTGACCGACACCGACCCATCTGGTTCTCGACGAATCCGCAGCGTCGCCATCGGTCCGTGTCGCGTCCCGTGTGGTACCGCGTGGATCCGAACGTCGTCGGGGAGCGTCGCGAGCGGCACCGACAGCTCCCGTGTCGTCGCGTCCGGTCGCTCGACGGACCTCGATTCGACCGCCGCGACCGTCTCCGGGTCGGCGTCGCGGTCGTCGACGAGAAAGGAGACGGCGACGTCGGCGGGGTCGACACCGGTGAGTGACGGGTCGACGTCGAGCGTCGGTGCCCCCTCGACGGTCGCGGTGACGACGAGCCGGGAGTGGGTCTCGTCCGTCGACGACTCATCGGCTGTCACGCGCCCGGACAGCGAGACGCGCGGCCGTCCCGGGCCGGGTACCGTGTGCGTGCAGTGATGTTCCGTCGACCGGTCGTCGTTGAGGACGAATCCGACATCGTGGCGTCCAGGCGGGATCTGCGTCCGATACACCCACGCGTCGCCCTCGCGGGTCGGCCGATCGCGCGCGAGAAGTCGGTCGTTGTGCCGCCACAGGATCGACACCCGATGGACCGACGCGTCCGGCAGCGGCAGGTCCGAAACGGGCACGCGAATCGTCGTCTCCCGCCGCTCGTCGGGGAAGACGCGCACCCGCTGTCTGTGGGTGCCGTCCGGGGCCTCAAGCGTGAGGTCGTACGTCCCGGGGGCGTCGGGGTCAAGGTGAACTACCGGGTCGTCGGGTCGGCTCGTCTCGCCCGGAACCAGAACCGAGCCCTCGCTCGCCGCCGGTGTGTGCTGGACCGTCCACGCGTAGCGTCCGTCTGGGTCCGGGTTCCGTGGTGCCAACTCGACGGGTCGACCGACGCTCGTCGCTCGTGGAGGACCGGGTTCGTGCATGGGAGAACCGGAGACGCCGACCAGGTTGGGTGTTTCGCCGGTCGGTCGCATCGACGGCAGAGTCACGGACCGTCACCGACGATCGTGACACCAAACGTTCATGTGTCGCCGGCGCCTCGCCTCGGTGATGCGACTTCGCGACGTACTCGCCGATTTCGAGCGAACCGGCACCGCTGACCGGCGCTTTCCCGGCGAGCGCCGCACGACGAGCGGGCGGTTCACCGGCGGCGACGGACGGCTGGTCCACGTCGGTTCCGCCGGAGCGCTGCGCGACTACGGGTCTCCGCTCACCGGGCGACACGGACTCGCCTGGGCGCAGTTCGGCGTCGCGGTCGACGACGACGTGACCTGGTTCGACGACGACCACACCGAGAGCCGCTACGTCGAGGGCACCCCGCTCGTCGAGACGACACACCGCACCGATCGGCTCGCCGTCCGCCGATACGATCTGACGATCGGCGACACACACCTCACGCGAGCCGTGCTCGACGCCGCCGCGGCCGTCGCCGCCGACCGGGTCTCGCTCGTGGTCTACGCGGCGTTCGCGCCGGACGGCCGCGAGGAACGTATCGGCCAGCTTCGGTTCGACGACGCCGTCGAGGTGTACCACGCCGACGAACACGACTTCCTAGCGAGCGCGACCGGGTTGACGGCGACCCGCGGACAGCGCCCGCTCGACCCGGCCGATCTGCTCGCCGACCCGACCGCCGTCCTTCCCGG
>Ga0209945_1000048_pt1 | contig 38548 bp, 32 predicted proteins | sample SalPonR2_A_D2_MG_FD_185703 | JGI IMG/M metagenome (GOLD analysis project Ga0209945, IMG submission 185703) | Salt pond soil microbial communities from South San Francisco under conditions of wetland restoration - Salt Pond MetaG R2_A_D2_MG... ...
CGACGTCGCCATCGTCGGTGAGATCGGTCGGGAGCGGTCGCACCGTTCCGTCGACGCCGACGTCGGCGGCGAGGTCGACGGTGCCGTCGAGGCCGTCCTCGTCGATGTCGGCCCCGACGACGGTGAGACCGTTGGCCGCCAACGCGACCGCCGTCGCGCGGCCGATCCCCGAGGCCGCCCCCGTCACGATGGCGACCGACGCCGGCCCGAAGTGCGGGTCCTCGACGAGCAACAGGTCCTCGGCCGTCAGTTCCGGTTCGGTCAACTCGAACTCGTCGGTAGACATTGTTCGCCCGTACCGAGGACGTCGGATCGTAAAACCGCACAGCGGGTGTGCAACCGGCTGACAACCGAGCCGACTCACCGGCCGCCGTCTGTCCGCGGGGCGTCGCCCTCGCCGTCTCCCTCCGCGCCGCTAGGTCGTGTCCCGTCTTCGTCCTGAGTTCCGTCGCCACGCCGCTTTTGTCCCTCCCGCTCGCCCGGCAGGAGCCGCCGCGCGAGCGCCCCGAGTTGCCTGTAAGCGAGGTTGACGTACATCCCCGAAAGGAAGACGAGGCCGACGACGAGCGGGACGTCGGCGGCCGTCTCGCCGAGCAGGATGTCCGAGAACAGGTAGATGCCGACGCCGAGCGGCAACGCGGCGGGGAGCCTGAAATTGTAGTGGAGCACCTCGAACGTCGACCGGCCGAACTCCTCGATCAGCGCGGTGAACACGAACCCCAACGCGCCGAGGACGCTGAAGGCGTACACGTACCACGGGACGATGCCGGCAAACGGACCCGACCCGACGCCGGTCCCGCCGACCCCGACGATCGTCACGCCCCCGAGAAACAGCGTCAACAGCACGTCCGCGAGAACGACGCCGATGCCGACGGCAGACCGATACCAGGGACCGGTCAGCCAACTGCGCTCGCCGTTCGGGGCCGCCTCGCGGCCGGCCTCCGGAGCCGTCCCGCCCTCGGCGGTCGTCGACTCGCCGGACGCCCCGCTCGCCGCACCTGACGCCCCCCGGTCGCCGCCCGAGGAACCGGCGAGTCCCCCCTCCTCCGCCACATCGCCGTCGGCCCCGGACGCAGACGTTCCCCCCGTCATCACCGACCGTTTTTGCGGCCACCGACAATTATGTTACCCTGAACGGCTCCCGTCCGGGCGTCGGTTCGGCTCCGACTCGCTCCCGCGCTCGCTTCGTCCCCGACCGCGCTTCGGCCACTCCCCGCGAGCGCCCGTTCGACGGCGCTGCACGGCCGCTACAGGTTTTGATTGGAGGCGGCCGACGCCTAGGTATGTCGCGACAGCACACGATCCCGGCGGAGCTTCGGCGGGCCCTCGACGGGTACGACGTCGACCGGGGCTTCGGCCGAACCTGCCCGAGTTGCGCACGGGAGTACGAACCGGGCGAGCGCGTCCTCGTGCTCGCCGAGCGGCCCTCGGACGCGGCCTCCTGGACGGTCTCGTCGGTCGTCTGCGCCGAGTGCGGTCGACAGTCGATCCCCGAGGAGCGACGCGAATCGAGCCAGCAGGCGCTCGTCTCGGCGGCCCTCGCCGCGTCCGGGCTGACGCTCGCGCTCGACGGCGAGCGCGCCCGCCTCCTGGATCGGTCCCCGGCGACGGACGGGTAGCCCCGAAGCGGGGATCCGCCCGCGCTCAGACGAGCAGTTCGCTCCCGAGGACGATCGCGCCGACGACGCCGAAGACGACCCCCAGCGCCGGCTCCATGATCTCGCTGGGGACGTACTTGCCGACCCGCGTCCCGACGGTGCCGCCGATCAGGACGCCGGGGATCGACCACGCGACGACGTACCACACCGGCGTGGCGGCGAGCGCGTGGACGGCCGCCCCGGCGAGGGCGGCGACCCCGAGCACGAAGACGCTCGTCGCGATCGCGACGCGGGGCGGGAGCCGACACCGGACGATGAGTTGCGTGGTCGTGATCTCCGGGAGGCCGGCGCTTATCAGGCCGGTGACGAACCCGCCGACGGTCGCGAGGCCGATCCCCGGGGGTCGCCAGCAGGTGTCGTAGGTGAACGTCTCGCCGTCGGCCGCCTCGACCGTCGTCTCGCCGCGGCCGGTGTTCTTCCGCTCGAGGAACGACCCCTCGCTCTCGCCGGGGACGCAGTCCTCGGGGGAATCGTGGACGACGAGGAACGCCCCGAGCGCGAGCAGGCCGACCCCGAACGCGACCGTCAGAAGCGTCGTCGGGACGGCGTGGGCGGCGAACGCGCCCACGACGATGGCGGGCACCGCCCCGAGCAGCAGCCACTTCGCGGTCGCGTAGTCGACCACGCCCTGGCGGACGTAGTTCAACAGGCCGTTGCCCATCCCGAACACCTCGGTCAGGAGTCCGGCCCCGATCGCCTGCGCCGGCGGCAACCCGACCGCGAGGATGAAAAAGGGGCTGAAGAACAGCGCCCCCGAGACGCCCGACCCGAGCGCGACCGCCGAAAAGAGGATCGACGCCGGGAACACCCACCAGTGGGCGAGGAACCGATCGACCGGGAACCCCGCCGGAACGGGGATCGACTGCAGGGCGGCGGGGACACTGGCCCGAAGCGAGTCGACGCCAGCCCCGATCGGTTCGGGGCCAAGCGGGGCTGTCACCGCGGGACCGGCGGCGAGTACGGTCTCGGCGGACGCGCCGCCGACGGCCAACGCGACGACTCCGCCGATCACCCCGACGGCACCGCCCGACACGCCCCGGATCACGGGTGGTGCCCCCGACACCGGCCGGCGTCGACTCGGATCTCGACCGTCGTGTTATCGTCTCTCATCGGCGCTCACTCGAACAGCTCCGACACCGTCCCGTCGTCGGGCGCCCAGCCGACGAACTCGCCCCCCTCGAACGGGAGGTCGACGGCGGCGATGTAGTTGCACAGGCCGACGTAAAAGTCCACGAGCAGCCCCAACGCGACGATTTCTGCCGACGAGTACCGACGCGTGAGCGCGTCGTGGATCCGGTCGGTGACGGTGCCGGACTCGACGGCGCGGGCGTACTGCAGCAGGACGAACTCCTCGTCGTCGAACACCGAGAAGTCGCCGCCGCCGATGGCCCGCACCTCCTCGAGCGTGACGCCCTTCCCGCGAGCGATGTCGACGTGTTGGTGCCACTCGTATCTGGCGCCGCGCGCCCTCGCGACGGTGAGGATGACCAACTCCTTGCGGCGCTGGCCCAACTGGTCGTAGAGGACGTTCAGGTACTCGAGCGTCGCCTCGAGCACTTCGGGGTTGTGCGCCCACGCGCGGAAGATGTGGCGGTCGCCGAGGTACTCGTCGGTGAACAGGTGGTGATACGCCTCCGGAATCTCGTCGAGTTCGAGCAGTGGTAGTCGTGTCATGTGTCGTGTGCCGTCCGTTCTCGCGTGCTTTCGCGTCGTGGCGAGTGCTCCGCGTGCTCCCGTCCCGGGTTCGTGGGTAGCGCCGGCGGCCTCACGCGAGCACGCCGCTGCCGACGAACGCTCCGAGGGCGACCCCGTAGACGACGTGTACCGTCCCGAACGTCGCCATCGCGCGTCGATCGGGCTCCGTCCCGAGGACGAGTCGCATCCAGAACACCATGCCCCCGATCACGAGCGCGACGCCGTAGACCGCCCCGGCAGCGACCGCGATAGCGATCGATCCGAGGTCGACCCCGAGCAGCGGCCCCCCGACGGCGAAGACGGCTCCCGCTGTGACGCCGTACAGCACGTGCAACGCCATGCCGGGTATCGCGTGCTCCTCGGGGGTACCGCCCCTGAGTTTGGCCACCAAACCGGCCGTCGGCGGCGGACCGCCGTCCCCCATGGTTGCCGTCGCGATGGTCATCAGGAGCGTCGCGACGAGGCCGTCACCGAGGCCGGCGAGTATCGAGGTCATGGGTTCACTCGGTCGGACGCCGCCCGGGTATTAAGCCGCGCCGCGCCCGTGAAACCGCGTTGCACGGGCTCGGAGCCGCCCTTCCGGATGCCCCGGGCCGCCTCCGAGTCGTCTCCCAGTTTCGGTCGCCGCTCCAGCGCTTTTCGTCCCTGTCGGCGACGTCCACGGGGATCGCGAGCGGGTGTCGGGGCCGTACGGGAATGGACGCTCCAATCGCGTGCCCCCGAGGCGGTTCACCGCGTCGGCTCCCCCGCCGCATCCCCCCGCGAACCGCCGGTCAGCCACACGACGGTCCCCCGGTCGGGATCGAGCCAGCGAAGCGCCCGCACGATGGCCCCGTCGTCGGGGCCGCAGGCCCCCCGGACCGCCCGCCCGCCGGCCATCCATCCGCGGAGGTAGGCGGCGTCGGCCGAACCGTCGTAGCCGACGAGCGCGACCGCCGGGCCGTCGGTGCGTCCGACGTGGCGGCCCTCGAGGCCGAACACGAGGTAGGTCCGCACCGAGAACGCGCCGTCGACGACGTACAGCGCCTCGTGCTCGATCGGGTCGACGTACGCCGCGAGGTCGACGAACGACAACCCCGTCGCGATCGGGTCGGGGTCGACGGCCTGCTCTCCGTCCTCCGCGAGTCGGCCGCCCGCGGTCTCCTGAAGCTCCGCGGCCCGTTCGCGCGCCCACCCGTCGTTCGGCGGCCCGCCGAACGGCGTTTCGGGGGTGAGTTCGTCCGGGTCGACGCCCCAGTGGGCGTAGTGGAGGTCGTAGCCGTCCCTGTCGTAGGCGACGAGCGTTCGGTGGCCCATACCCCGCCTGGCCGCGTATTGGGTTATAAACGTCGGCACAGTGGCCGTTTCGAGGCCTCCCTTCGGTCGGCCTCGCTACCTCACGGGTCGCTGCGCTCCCCGTTCGGCCTCTTCGAGGGCTCGCTGCTCGCGTGTCGTCGCCGTGCTCCTCCCGCTCGCCTTTTCGAGGATCTCGCTTCGGTCGATCCTCGCTAGGCGTACCCGTCCGGCAACTCCACCCCACGCCGCGGCCCGAGCCCCTGCAGCACCTCGATCGCCGTCATGAAGTCGTCCGTCGTGAGCTGCCCGACGAACCGACCCTCCTCGACGACGAGCACCCGATCGCCCGCCGTCGCACTCATCGCCGACAGCGCGTCGAAGGCGTCGGCGTCGGGGGCGACGGTCGGCGGCGACGAGCCCATCACGTCGGCGACGGTCGTCGTCTCGCGGTCGTCGACGGGAACCGATCGGATCGAATCCAGCGTCACGACTCCCGTCACGGTCCCGCGCTCCATCACCGGGTAGGCGGTCGTCCGCTCCGTGAGGACCCGATCGAGGAACTCGGCGACGGTCGTCTCGGGGGTGACCGTCCGGACGTCCGTCGACATCAACTCGCGGACGGTCACGCCCTTGAGCAGTTCCCTGAGGACCGTCGCCCGCGACTCCGCGCCCGCGGCGATGTAGACGAACATCGCGACGAGCAACAGGATCGGCGCGAACGCGAGCACCGCGAGGATCGCCATCAACACCGCCATGAACTTGCCCACCGTCGCCGCGGTCCGGGTCGCCTCCGCGTAGGGCCGCGACCGGGCGAGCAGCGCCCGCAGCACCCGCCCCCCGTCCATCGGGAACGCCGGGACCAGGTTGAATATCGCGAGCGTCACGTTGATCACCGCGAGGCTGCCGACGACGACCACGAGGACCGGCTGTGCCGGGAGGACGAACAGCGACGCGTAGCAGGCCGCGCCGACGAGCACGCTCATCGCCGGGCCGGCCAACGCGACGTACAACTCGACGTTCCAGTCCTCGGGGAGGTCCTCCATCCGGGCCATCCCGCCGAAGATCCACAGCGTGATCGAGGTGATCGTGATGCCGTACCGGCGGGCCGTCCAGGAGTGGCCGAGCTCGTGGAGCAACACGCCGACGAAGAGGCCGAGCGCCGTCGCGACGCCGACGATCACCGGCGCCGTCCCCGACTGCACCGCAGCGGCGTCGACCGCCCGCGGCGCGATGGCGTCGACGACCCCGGCGTAGAACGACAGCTGCTCCTCGCGGCTGATGAGCCACGCCAAGAGCGGGAGGAACACCACCAGCGTGACGTTGAGCCGGATCGGGATCCCCGTGATGCGACCGATCTCGAAGTTCTTCATACGGACACGTCGTGACCCGCCGGTAAAACGATGCCGCGGGTTCGGGCACTCCCGAGCGACGACGGCTGGCGGCGGCTGTCGCTCGGCGGCGTCGGCCTCGAAATAAAAAACCGCTAGCCGTCCGCTCCCGTTATTTGCCGCGGTTGTTCTCCGAGCGGATGCTCGGACGGGTGTGTTCGGTACCCTTGCCGCGCTGTTGTTGGCCGCGGCCACGCTGGCCGGCCGAGGTCCGGCCGCGGTAGGCCCGGCCGCGCTGGCTGTCGTCGCAGATCCACGAGAGGTCGTCGTCGCTCTGGATCGCGCCGTGCTCGGGGTCGAGGAGGATGACTTCGAACCACTTCTGGGAGCCGTCCTCGCCGACCCAGTAGCTGTTCAGGACGCGGAGGTTCTTGAACTTCCGCCCGGAGCGCTCCTCGGCGATCCGCTGGAGGTTCTTGCGGCGGGTGATCTTGTTGACACCCTGGCGCTTCGAGCGGCGACCCGCCTTGAAGCGCTGTTTGCGGGCGCTGCCCTTCCGGACCGAAACGCGGGCGACGACGACGCCCTGTTTGGCCTTGTAGCCGAGGTTGCGGGCCTTGTCGAGCCGCGTCGGCCGGTCGACCCGTTCGATCGAGCCCTGGTCGCGCCACTCCTGTTGTCGTTGCCACTGCAGTTCCGCGAGCGTTCCTTCCTTCGGCGTCTTCCACGCCTCTCGGATGTGTGAGTAGAAGCTTCGTGCCATGGTTTCACCACGGGCGTTGTGTGGTTCAACCCCGTTTCGCGCGGAGTCACATCCCGACCTGCGTAGACAGGTGCCCACCGGTGCCCGTCGTCCGGCGCGTTGCGCGGAATTCGCCGCTGGGTCGGTTAAGCGCTTCGAAAGCCCGTGGCGGTCGACGGACCCTTTTCGAGGGCGTGTGCGGGGCTCGGTGCGGGGAGACGCGCTGGAACGTTTTAACAATAAGCAGGCGAGTGGTCAAGCGTCTCGGCCACCGCGTTCGTCCGGATTGCTGGGTCGTCCCGATGGCCAAGAATGTCCACCGACAGTAGATACTGTGCAGCTCCACTCATTGTTCGTCGGGCTGATCTCGCGAGGGAGTGCTGTTCGTCGAGGCCTCGCCGCAGTCTCCTGCGTCAGCATCAGATCGGTCATCGGGATGGAAAAGTACAGCGCACACCCACGCCCATGCGTTCGCACGTCGTCGACGGGGGCCTTCGCTCATCGGTCAGGCCCCCCGGACCAGATAGTCCCGCACGGGTGTACTGGACGCGTCTGCGGAGAGGTGGGTGGCTCCCCCGGCTGTTGTGAGGCCAGCGATCGATGGTGGTGTTTGCTCCGGCTGTAGCTTCTGTACCCGGCGGATGAATATCTCGTAGGCGTCCCGCATCCCGTCGATGGCCCCTGTTCGGCTCGGGCGCGCGTTCGCACTTGCTCGATGTGGGTGTTGACGGCCATCTCACGACTCCCCCTCGATCGGCGCGCTCACGAGGCCGTTCTGTTCTCGCGTGTCCGCGGAGCTAAACGTGAGTCGCCAGCCGTCGTCGACGGCGGTCACCTGGACGGACTGTGGGGACTGTTCCGTGTGGTGTCGGTAGAGTTCGAGCGTCAGCGGCAACACGGGGAGTCTGTCGTCGTGCGTTGAAAGCGCGTATCCGGAGATCCCCACGACGACGGCTCGGGTACCGCCATCGAGGTCGACCGAGTACGGCGAGCGCGTGTAGCTCTCGATGAGTCCCCGCTGTTCGAGTTCATCGAGCGTCGCGTCGATGGGCGCGTCAGCGTCTTCGATCGGCTCGAGCCGGCCTGCTGCGTCGACGAGGATCTCCGCCTGCTCGTCGACGGAGAGCCGTGCATCGAGTTCGCTGGCCATACTTTCGAGCAGGCAGAGACAGAGTTCGCCGGGATCACCGACGGCCTCTGCGAGCTCGAAGTAGGCGTCCATGACGGCATTTTCTATGCTGTCGTACCCCGATCCGGAGAGGGCCTCGAAGACGGCCCCCGCCACGCGGTGACAGAACTCGACGAGATCGCCGTGTCCGGGCGTGGGGGTCTCGGTGAGTATGGGCTCGGAGAGCGTGTACTCGTCCGGGTCGGTCGTCGAACATTGACGGTGCCTTTTCATCGAATCTAGCGGTGGCTCCTCACAGACGATCAGGTCGTAGTAGGGAACCCGCGGGTCGTAGCGTCGCAGCGCCGACCGATACTGTTCGGTGGCCCGAGCGGCGGCACGCGCGGTTGCACGGGTCGGAAACCACTTGCCGGCCGCTGGGACCGACCGCTCGCCCGTCCGACCGCAGATGACGGAGTACTGGCCGTCCTCGGCGGCGAGCGCTTCGATGTGATCTCTGATTTCGACGAGTGTGGGGCCGACCATATTCACCCTCCGCCCATGTCCGCCTTGCCTCTCAAGCCGGAGGCGGTCTCGTTCGAGGGTCTGATGGCCCGCTGTGAACCATCATCGTCGGCTCGTCCTTCGGCCGCGATGCGGCGCATACCGGATGTCGGCCCAGAGACCGGCCGACACGCGAACCGCAGAGAAGCGCGTCGACGTCTTGACCGGGTTCGGAGGAACGTCGGCCGGCCGACTCTCGGGGACGACCCTCCGTCAGCGACCGCTCTCACGCCTGCGAGCCCGCGACGACACCATGTCGAGTGCGGCGTCATTCTACTCGACAATCACGGAGCCGACCATTCCGGCTAACTCGTGTGGGACACAGAGGTACTCGTGTGTGCCGGTCGTCTCGAAGGTGTGGACGTACACCTGACCCGACCGATGGAGGACCCCTTCGCCGTTCTCCCAGCCTTCCCGGGCGGCCTCTTCGCCGTCGAACCCGCCGGAGGCCCAGTACTCGGCGTCGTCCGGAATCCCGTCCTCGTACGCGATGACGTTGTGCGGTTCCCCTGCAGCGTACTCCCAGGCGACTGTATCGCCCTGCTGTACTGTCAGTTCCTCCGGCTCAAAGGCGACGGCCTGTGCTTCAACGACGTGGTCGGCGTCGTCCGGAACGCCCTCGACAATGTTCGGGCCGCCCTCGTACTCCGTTTCCTCGCTCTCGTCGCCGGACTCCTCGCTGCTCGGTTCGCCCACGGGAGCGTCGTCGATGGCTCCGGTAACGGCGAACTGCGCGCGGACCGAGGCGTCAGCGTACGCTGTGGCGGTAGCCTCGACGTCGGATCCCGACTCAAGCCCGCCGATATAGTCGTTCAGCGCGGACTCGTACCCCTCGTAGGTATCGCGGTCAGCCTCCTCTAGCATCTCGTGTACCCTCGCCTCTTCGAAGGCGGCGAAGGTATCCTGCACGACAGTCATCGCTGCTCCACCGGACGAGCCGCCGCCGGATTCTACGACCGCGTAAATCGCCCCGACCGCCTCGTCAGTGAACGCCCGGGACTGTTCGCCGACGTCTCCACCTTCTTGTGCAGCGCTCGATGCGTCGTTGAGGGCGGTCTCGAAGGACTCGTACCGATCGTGGTCGGCCGCCTCCAGCGCCTCGTGGAACCCCCCAGCACCCGCCTCAAAGTGCCGGAAGGCCCCCTTGACCAGCGAACCTGCGCGATCGTTCTCCCCGAGAACGCCGAGAGCGCCCGCGTCGAAGACCCGAGCGGCCATGTAGCCGCTCTCGACTGCGCTCACCTGTGCTGTTGATCCGGCAGCCGTCTCGAAGGACAGCAGTGTCTCGCGGGCGCCGCTCACGTGTTCGTCGACGCCCCCGTCGTCGCCCTCTTCGAATGCCGTGATCAACCCGTTGAGGTGTTCTTCCTCGAAGGTCTCGTACAGCGATTCGTCGGTCTCTTCCAGCGTCTCGTGGAAGTCGGCCTCGTTGGCTTCGAACGTCTCGAACAGGCCGCGGACTGTCTCGGCAGCGACCGCCCCCTCGCCGAGACGGTACCGTTCGTGAGCGTCCTCGATTCGAGCCTTGAAATAGCCCGCCTCGAGCAACGCCGGCTCTGCACCGCTTCCCAGCGCCTCGATGCCCTCGACCAGCGCACCGTTGATTGTCTCGACCGCTGACGCGACGCCCTCGGCGTCGTCGTTCTCGATGGCCGTCGAGAGCGCACTCAGCCCGTCGTCCTCAAACCGGGCGTACGCGTCCTCGCTGGCCTCTTCTAGAGCCTCGTGAGCCCGGGCCTCCTCGAAGTGAGCGAAGACGTTCTCGACGCGCTGTCGCGCCGCCTCGGCGTGCCCGCGCTCGTAGAGCCAGACCGCGTCGTGGACTCGCGCCCGGTAGATCGTCAGGGCCGCGGCGTGGGCAAACTCCGTGGAGGGGCCGCCCATCGACGCGAGTGCCGCGGCGTCCCAACCCTGTCCCTGATAGGATGCGATCTGCCCCGCGCCAGCGAGTTCTTCGTTCGTAGCGACGGCATACGCTCCGGTGGCCGACGCGTTCAGCGCCGTGCTCGTTGCACTACGGAGCGACTCCACGTCACCGGATTGGGCGGCCGAGACCGCGTCTTCCATCGCACCTTCGAGCGTCTCGTAGGCCTCGCTGTCGGCGCTTTCGACCGCGTCGTGGGCGGGCGAGGTTTCCCACCATCCCAGCACTTCCTGGCCGACCGACGCCGCGCCCTCGGTGTCGCCGGCGGCGGCGAGCAGTTCGACGTTGTTGACCGCCGCGCCGAACCGGAGGACTTCCAGCGCGTTCGCCCCAGTCTCGCCGACGCGTGTGACGGTCGCCTCGCGGAGGTTCGTGTGTGCCGCCTCCCAGCCGCCGCGGGCGGCCTCAACGTCACCCGTGCCCAGCCCCTCGTTCATGACTACCAGCCCGTCCTCCTCGAAGCCCCCGTAGTTGTCCTCGCTCGTCGTTTCGAGGAACTCGTGAGCGCCGTACTCACCGTTTGCGCCCTCGAAGCGGGCGAACACGTTCTGACCGACGCTCGACCCAGCCTCGGCGTGACCCGCGATGCTGAGGGCAAACGCGTCGTCGAGCCGCATCCGCATCGCGTTCCATTCCGCGGCGACTGCGGTGTGCGTCGGCTCCGATTGGACGGCCTCCTCGTCGTCCGAAGTGTCGTCCGTTGCCTGTCCGTCATCGGTTCCGGGCGTCGACTCCTCCCCGCTAGATGTTCCGTTACAGCCTGCGAGGGCAACTCCGACTATTGCTGCGCCTGTTCCCTTTAGCAAGGTCCGTCGTGTCTCTTGCATATATTTTAGGCCAGCCTAAAAGCACGTAAACCCGTCGATTTTTTGGCCGGCCTAAAATCCAAACCGTCCCTGTTTCCACACAGAGGCCGTCGTTGATCGGTCAGCAAACGGATCTTCGTCACACGTGGATCAGTCTCCGTCTCTACTGGTCGTGGCGCCTGTCGGGTTGAACTGGCCGCGCTGGATACCGTCTCTGAGTGGCTCGTGTTCGGCGCCGCTTGGGGATGGTGCCGTTACGAGTAATACTCCAAGCCGCTCGTCCTCGTCAACTCGGTGTGGAGTCTCGCCAGCCCAGACGTTGAGACTGGGGCTCTCAATGCATACGCGTTGGAATTGTTGCTCGGAAAAAACTGAAATGACTCATCAACCGGTCTCATGCAGCGCATTTCTGACCTAGCAACGGTGAGTGATTCCTCCGGGTAGAGAATCTCCCCCTTCGGTTATCGTGACTTCTCACGTACTCGTACGTATAGGAGAACTCGAAACAGAATCCGGGAAAACGCGGTCCGAAATTGCATCGTACCTCCGCGAATTAGCAGACCAACTCGACGGCGACGACGCTGTGACGCTCAAACTCGGTGGGAAGCAGGTTCAGTTGGACCCGACGAACCCGGTGACATTCAAACTGGAAGGCGAGTCGGACTGGTCTGAAGGAGATACCGAGGCAAAACAGAGTATCGAGTTTGAGCTTGTCTGGTGGCGTGAGGCCCAAACGGCAGAAGAAGGGGCGTTGGATATCACTACCGAGGGTCAGTAACGCCCATCCGTTCCCTCTGACCTGTCCTATGTACAACCAGATTCTCTTTCCCACAGACGGGAGCGAGCCAGTAGCATCCGTTCTCGAGTACGCCCAGATAGCCTCCAAACACGAGGCAACAATCGACGTCTTCAATCTCGTAGACACCAGCCACGACAGCCTTAGCGGAATGCAAGACGATGTGGATGACGCTCTAGAGCAGGAAGGGACGAATAGCGTGAAGGAAGCAGCCCAGCGCGCGACAGAACGTGGCAATACTGTGGTCTCGGAGGTACTCCATGGTGACCCCTACGAGGCGATTGTCGAATATAGTACGCAGTCAGGCATCGAGTTGATCGTGATACCGACCCACGGACAGCGTGGATTGCAACAGTCCCTCATGGAAACTTCGAGGACGAATACACACTGAGTGGAGACCGACCGCCGCTACCGACTAGCCTTGATCCCGACGAACGACCCGTCGCCATAGCCCTCTTCGATCGGCTCGATGCCGTTTACCTCATCGATCCAGTGATAGATCGTTTGTACGAACTCAAAGTCAGTGAATCCAGCCGCGTCGAGTTCCTCGAGGAGTTCTTCGGTCGAGACGAACGTTGCCTCCCTGTAGAAGGGGTTCTCTTCTTTCTTTTCCTGATAGATTCGACCGACAGGGCTGTCCTTGTCGATATAGCCGATCACGAGCTGCCCTGACTGCGAGAGGATCCGGTCGGCTTCGGCCAACGTTCGGGTAATTTCGTCGACAAAGCAAATCGTCGTCACGATCAGCGCGGTGTCGAAGGTGGCGTCCCGGAAAGGGAGATGTTCGGCGACACCTCTGACCACGCTGACTCCCCGCTCGCGAGCATGTTCGAGCATCGCTTCGGCCGGGTCGATCCCGACGCCGACTCCGAGCGGTGCAGCGAATCGCGCGCTCCCCACGCCGATCTCGATTCCGCGCCCGGTCGCTGGCACGAGCCGATCCAAAGCAGCCAGTTCGGACTGGTAGGCATCGTCGTGTTCCTCGAACCACCCTTCGTATCGGTCGGTATGGGTCTCGAACGGTTCTGATTTCGGCATACTTGAACGTAGACTGCGTGGCACTACTAACGTTGGGTATGGAGTTCGGAGCCGAGAAAGCTTGTTACGGACACATCCCGCCGTTCTCGTATGACAGACTCAACGACGGAGAAAGGCGGCGCTGACTTCGACGGCGTCAAACTCCTGCTGTGTGAGAACCCTTTGCCCCCGATCGACGAGGCGATCGAAGCCGCTGCGGACGAACTGCCGAGAAGTAATCACTATACCGAGCCGTACTCTGAACCAGAACGACGTTCAGCTCACCGATCGATGTCGTACAAGACGCCATCTTCTGCGTCATGCATGGTTGCAGTGGACCAAGTTTGTTCAGTCTGGCTTTTCACTCGGCGCGTCTCGGTACTGAACTCGGGATGTACTTTCGGAATCGGTTCACATCGTCCGCGCGAATACGATGAACAACGCCAAGCCGACACCGGCCAGGAGGGCGAGCATCGAATGCTCCTTCTCGTAGGACCGGGCTTCGGGGAGCAGATGGGCTGCAGAGACATAGATCAGCACACCCGAGACGAATCCGAGCAAGAGGCCCAGATCGCTTTGTCCCAGCCCGCTCACCAGTGGATAGGCGACGAAGGCGCCAATCGGTGTCGTCAATGCCGCGATGAAAAACGCGTACATTGCCGCCGTTCGTTCCGTCACGTCTCCTTTCAGCAAGACGAGATACGTGATGACCCCTTCGGCGAATTCGTGGACGACCAGCCCGGTTCCGGCTAGGAGGCCAGTCAGGAGGGAAATTTTGAACGTGACAGTGTAAACGACGCCATCAACCAGCGAGTGAATACCGATGCCCTCCGCAGCCGTTACCCCGAACGCAAGCGTCTCGTCCCCGGTGCGACGCTTAATCACTTGGTTGGAGAGATACATGAAGAGAAAGCCGGCCAAGGCGGTGAAGCCGGCGTCAGCGTTGTTCGTGACCGCGTTCGGGAGGGCATGAATCAATGGCGTCGTGATAAGGATCCCCGCAGCAAAGCACATGAGATATGCGAGCGAGCGTTCCGCCCACTCCCGGCGTTGGAATATCGCGATGATTCCAGCACTGTTCACCAGCGCCGCGACAATGGCAAACGCGCCAATCCAGTAGAACTCCTCTGGAAACGCTACCATGGCTGATTCATATCTTCCTTTGGGAGTCCCAACGGCTCGCTCTTGACCACGAGAAGAGGCATCTGACTCGTCAATCCGAAACTCGCTGACTGCCTCATACCGAAAACTACACCGGTCGAATAGTAAAAGCAGTGTTCGTCCGGCTGGCATCGTCTTGGACTCTGGGCACACTGTTATACAGAAGCGATGCCGCCGTGGGCCCTATACGAATCAGTTAGACGGATTCTTGGCCGCGTCGTTGCCAGCGTCTCGTAGTGGCTTCGACTTTCGATTCTCGCCGGACTGTCTTTCGACAGATCGCCAGCCAATCATACACTGACTGGCCAGTATACGATTCGACGCCGTTGTACGATCGGGCCTCGCTCCCCGCACTGGAATCGGACATTCGGATCGTCGCACAAGCGTGGTTCAGACACGACGACCATACCTCCTTTGAGCAGTTCGTCTGTTCACTCCCACTGGCGTATTTCAAATTCAGCACACACGATCACTACCTGTAACAGCGAGAGAGTCCCGGCGTTTACGCCGTTGACGAGAGCAGAGCTCTCGTTCGCACACCAGAACGATTCGCGTTCTGGGGACGGGCGTGAATCGCGTCAACAGGCTGTTGAAACCGATGGTTTAAGCGAAATTGGACCGTATAATCAGATAGCTCACCTGGGAAAACTGGAGGTGGGTTGGCGTTCCTCCGTCATTGCCAGACTGCGTCTGGCAGGCAGCCAGAAATCACAGATTTCTGGCCACAGCAAAAACGCGAGCCTGCCCAACGTGAGACTCCGCCGTACGGCTGAGTCGGGTCGATGGCACGGTCTGTGTGGTTCAAGCGGATACGCAAGCACACCACTCCCCCACGGGACCGACGAACAGCACACAAACCGGAGTACCGCAAGGGAATCTTGCCTCCGGTGCTGTCGGAACGGCCCGATTCACGCGAGAGGAAACCTCGGCGTCGTCGGGTGGTTCGAGAGAGCGGAGCCCTCTCGTCATCACGAACGGCGCTCGCGCCGTTCGAACGACGACGCCCGACTGCCTGAGGGATCTTTGATCCCTCTCTGTTCACGCCGAGGAGAATGTCATAAATCGATTAAGCGGTTCATGGCGGCGACGACATCGAATGATTTTGGGCTTCGATTCTTCTACTTCGCGTTTGCGTGTCTTTTGTACTCGATCTGGCGCGCTGTTGATCTGCCCGTGTAGGTTGAGTTAAGTGGTGAGTACGAACATTCGCCGGTCGTAACAGCCGACAATACGCTGACGCTGCTGAAGAAGGAGACTGGAATCGGGTAGAGAGATACTCTGTCTAGGTTAGTGCGCCGTCTGAGTGGCTACACTGTTGGGAGTCGCGAAAATTCGCCCATACGATTGGGAATATGACAGGAATGGTCGCTTGGGGAGCTATCTAGGGCAGGTTCTGCTGACCGAATCGGTCAAATTCACGCATCACAGCCCCGCTAAACCCACTGTAGTCTCAACTCCCACGCCAGCCGATTTCGTATCGCACTATACGATTTATTCGGCGAACTCCCGGATTCCGTCGAACGAGCCCCCGATCAGCGCCTCGGTGAGCGCCTCGCGGTCGATGTCGGGCGTCTCCCGGGGGTACTTCTGTTCGAAGTGACCCAACACGTTGTCGACGTCGCGCCGCAGCAACTCGCGGCTGTTCTCGTGGTTCGCCGGGACCGCCTGCGGCCAATCGAAGACGGTGACGCCGTCGCTCGCGACGAAGACGTTGTACTCGCTCATGTCCGCGTGGACGTAGCCGGCGTCGTACGCCGCCGCCATCTCCGAGCAGACGAGATCACACACCCCGACGACCTGCTCGGATTCGAGTTCCGCACGCGAGAGCTCGACGCCGTCGATCCGCTCCATCACGATCGCGTGGCGGTTCTGGTCGACCGGCCGCGGCACCGACACGTCGGGGTACAGCGTCTCGAGCGCGTCGTACTCCCGCTCGGCGGCCTTCCTCGCGGTGTAGAGCCACGAGCGGTGCTCCTTGTCGGCCGTGTACTCGCGCTCCTTTTGTACCGCCCGGAAGTTCGTGTAGCCCTCGCGGTGGTACTTCAACGCGAGCGGCTGGAACGAGCGGGCCTCGTAGACGTCGCTTTCCTTGCCGACGCCGAGCGGCGCGCCGACGCCGTCGATGGTCTCGCGCTCGGAGAACGTCCGCAACGCGAGCGCGTCGTACCCCTCGAACGTCAGCCGGTAGCCGGTGTACTGGATCGTCTTCCGCTCGAGGAGCTCTCTGTCCATACAGCGGTCGATCCGGTAGTCGATGCTCCCCGAATCGAGACGCGAGAACTCGGGGAGTTTCCCCTCGGCGACCCAACGCGAAAACCGCATCCCGTGTTCGATGCCCGACAGCAAGTGGAAGTCCTCCGGCTCCAACTCCGCCATCACTGTGGCGACGTTCTGTACCATTCCACCCTGGTTACTCGCCCGATACGCAAAAGTGGTCCGTGTGCCGGCGGCAGAAAATAAATCGCATACTGCGATATAGAATCGGGATCGACCGGTGGCGGGCGCGAGGCTCCGGCACGGGCCATTTATCAGTCCGCTCGACGAACCGCGGAGTGATGGCCCACATCGAAAACCTCCGGGTGTACCCGCTCAAGGGCTTCGACGCGGTCGACGTCGAGTCGATCGAAATAACCGACGCCGGGACGGTCGAGGGGGACCGCGAGTACGCGCTCGTCGACTCGGACGGTGCGGGCGACGGCGACGCCGAGCGGGTGCTCAACGGCAAGCGGATCCCGAACGTCCACGAGGTCACCGTCGAGTTCGACCGCGAGCGGGAGGTGATCGAACTCTCCACCGACGCGGGCGAGCGGTCCCGCTTCGACCTCGCGACCGAACCCGGGGCGGCGAGCGAGTGGTTCGGCGAGTTCGTCGGCCGTCCGGTCGAGTTGCGCCGCCGCGGCCCGCCGTCGTTCGTCGACCGGCCGGGTCTGGGGCCGTCGGTCGTAAGCACCGCCACGCTCGAGGCGGTGGCCTCGTGGTTCGACGACGTCACCCTCGAGGGGGCCCGCCGCCGGTTCCGCGCCAACGTCGAGGTCGGCGGCGTCCCGGCGTTTTGGGAGGATCGGTTCCTCGGCGACGGGTCGGGGTTTGTCGCCGGCGGCGTCCGCTTCGAGGGCGTCAAACCCTGTGGGCGCTGTGTCGTCCCCTCGAGGGACCCGGACACCGGCGATCCCATCGACGGCTTCCGCGGCCGGTTCGCCGAGCGCCGCGAGGCGACGCTCCCCGAGTGGGTCGATCCCGACGCCTTCGAACACTTCTACTCCGTGATGATCCTCACGAACGTCCCGGCGGCCTCCCGCGGCGAAACGCTCCGCGTCGGCGACGACGTCTCCCCCGACGGCCGCGGGGAGTGAGACGGGTCCGCATCGCCGGTCGGACCCTCGGGCGGACGGCCGTCAGCGACGCAGAAAGGAGGGGAGGTCGAGACGCTCCGGGGGACCCTCCCGCGGGTCGTCGGCGTCGGGCGACCGGATCGCGTCCGGAAATCCGTCGGCCGCATCCGCCGCGGTTCCCGCGTTCGATCCGTCGGCGTCGAACTCGGACGTCACGAGCCGTTCCCAGATCTCCTCGCCGTTCGCGTCCGCCTCGAGGTCGAGCGCCTTCGCCCGCCCCTCGTCGTAGGCGAGTTCGACGATGCTCTCGTCGTAGGCGTCGGGGGAGTTCCGCCTGAGCCGGTCGTACTCGTCCGCGTCGGGGTCGCCACACACCGACGCGACGCCGAGGGCGTAGGCGCGTTCGAGGACCTCCTCGCTGGTGTAGGTGTCCTCCTCGTCGAAGTATCGGTCGTACATCTACGGCCCCCGTTTCGGCCCGACCCGGAGGCCGTCGTCGCCGAACTCGAGGTCGTGGATGTCGGTGTCGATCCCCGTGCCCCGCATCTTCAGGACCTGTATCCCCCGCTGCATCCCGCCGTTCTCGAGGAAGTTGTGCATGAAGACGACGCCGTGGGCGAGGTAGTGCTCGTCGGTGTAGGCGGTCGGATCCGTCATCTCGGAGATCAACACGACGGTCGCGTCGGTCCGTTTCAGCGACGTCAGAAACTGGATTGTGTTGTTCTCGGTGTCCGAGAGGAAGTGCTCGAGGAGCATCGTCGAGTCGACGACGACGCGTTCGACCCCGTTCGACTCGATGAACCCGGTGAGGCGGTTGACGAGACTCGAGGCGTCGCGGTGTTTCCCCGGCGGCTGGAACAGCCGCTTGCCCTCCGAGGAGAACACGTCCACGAAGGTCACGCGGTCGGTTTCGACGGCCCGCTCGAACCCGAACCCGTACCCGGACATGTCCTCGACGATGTCCTCGCGGGACTCGTGCATGCTCACGAAGAGGCCGCACTCGCCCTGTTTGGCCCCCTCGACCAGGAACTGCGTCGACAGCGTGGTCTTTCCGCTCCCCGGGGGACCGGACACCACGTAGAGCCGGCGGGCCGGCATCCCGCCGCCGACGAGGTCGTCGAGCCCCGGAACGCCGCTTGAAACGCGCATACCGAAGAAGCGTCGATATCGAATATAACCCCTCACACCGACTCAGCGCTCAAACTGCCCCCACCCGGGGGAAGCATTATAGTCGCGGACGGGATACGTCGGTTCACGTTGTGTCGCCAGATGACCGGGACGAACGCCGCCACACACCGATGACCGAGACCTACGTCGGCGCGATCGATCAGGGAACGACCGGGACCCGCTTCATGATCTTCGACCGCGGCGGGCGGGTGATCGCCAACGCCTACGAGCGACACGAGCAGATCTACCCCGAACCCGGCTGGGTCGAACACGACCCCGTCGAAATCTGGCGGAACGCCAAGGCGGTCGTCTCCCGGGGGCTCTCGATCGCGGGCCTCGACGCCGAGCAGTTGGCGGCGCTGGGGATCACGAACCAGCGCGAGACGACCGTCGTCTGGGACGAAGACAGCGGCAAGCCGGTGTACAACGCTTTGGTCTGGCAGGACCGCCGGACGGTCGATCGCGTCGAGGAACTCGACGCGGAGACGGTCGAGGAGATCCGCGGGAAGACCGGCCTGGAGGCCGACGCGTACTTTTCGGCGACCAAGGCCGAGTGGATCCTCGACAACGCCGACCCGATCAAACTCCGGCGCACCCGCCCCGAGGACGTACGAACCCGGGCCGAATCCGGCGAGTTGCTGTTTGGGACGATCGACTCGTGGCTCATCTACAACCTGACGGGCAACCACGTCACCGACGTCTCCAACGCCTCCCGGACGATGCTGTACGACATCCACGACCTCGCGTGGGACGAGGCGTTGCTGGCGGAGTTCGACGTGCCCGAGGCGATGCTGCCGGAGGTGCGGCCCTCTTCGGACGAGACCCTCTACGGCCACACCGATCCAGAGGGGTTCCTGGGCGCCGAGGTGCCGGTAGCGGGCGCGCTCGGCGACCAGCAGGCGGCGCTGTTCGGGCAGACGTGTTTCGACGCGGGCGACACGAAAAACACCTACGGGACGGGATCGTTCTATTTGATGAACACGGGCAACGAGGCCGTCGAGTCCGACCACGGGCTGTTGACGACCATCGGCTTCCAACGTTCCGGCGACCCCGTCCAGTACGCCCTCGAGGGCTCCGTCTTCGTCACCGGGGCCGCCATCGAGTGGCTCGAAAACGTCGGCCTCGTGGACGATCCCCTCGAGACCGCCGCGCTGGCCCGCTCCGTCGACTCGACCGAGGGGGTGTACGTGGTGCCGGCGTTTACCGGGTTGGGAGCGCCCCGCTGGGACGGCCGTGCCCGCGGAACGATCGTGGGGGTAACCCGCGGCACGAAGAAAGAACACGTCGTGCGGGCGACGCTGGAGTCGATCGCGTACCAGACCCGCGACATCGCCGAAGCGATGGAGGCGGACTCGGGCGTCGAAACCACGACGTTGCGCGTCGACGGCGGCGCCGTCAAAAACAACTTCCTGTGTCAGCTGCTGGCCGACATCGTCCAGACGGCGATCGCCCGTCCCGAGGTCGACGAGACGACGGCGCTGGGGTCGGCCTACGCGGCGGGGTTGGCCGTCGGCTACTGGGACGACATCGAGGAGTTGCGGTCGAACTGGCAGGTCGACCGGGAGTTCGACCCCGAGATGGACACCGACAAAGTCGACGAGATGTACGGTCGATGGGACGACGCCGTCGAGCGATCCCTCGATTGGGACCGGACGTAGCGACTCGCCCGACCGGTCCGGCCGTTCCCGCGAGTCGCCCCGACCGGCTCCGACGTCGCCGTGGCGACCCGACCGGCATCACCGATCGATCCCGCCGCCGTCGTCGCTCGAGACGAGCGACCGGACCGCTTCGGCCGGAACGCTCGCCATGTCGCCCTCGGTGGTCCGCTTCAGCGCCGCCGTCGCGACGCTCCACGCCAGCGCGTCCGGGACGTCCCCGCCGGCCAGTCGACGCGCGAGGTAGCCGCCAACGAGGGCGTCGCCGGAGCCGACCGGGTCGACCGTCTCGGTCTCGAAGGCGGCCTGCTCGTGGGTCGCGCCGTCGTCGACCGCGAGCGCGCCCGCCTCGCCGCGCGTGACGACGACCTGCTCGAGGCCGTACGCCCCGGCGAGTTGCCGGGCGATGTCCTCGGCGTTCCCCTCGATCCCGAACACCCGCCGGCCGTCCCGCTCGGCGACGAACAGCACGTCGACGTGCTCGAAGAGGTCCGTCAGCGTCCGTTCCGCCTCGCGCTCGGACCACAGCTTCGACCGGTAGTTGACGTCGAAGGCGGTGGTGACGCCCGCCTCGGCGGCCGCCGCGAGCAGCGCTTCGGTCGTCCTCGCCGCCCGGTCCGACAGCGCCGGCGTGATCCCCGACGCGAGGAACGTCTCGGCCGTCCGGACGACCGACTGGGGGAGCTCGGCCGGTTCGAGGCTCCGGATCGGCGTCCCCGCCCGGTCGTAGACGACGGTCGGGTCCCGGGGGGCGCTCCCGTGCTCGAAGTAGTAGGTGCCGACGCGGCCGTCGTCGGTCCGGACGACCTCCGGGTCGACCCCCTCGCCGCGCAGGGCGTGTAGGACCCGTTCGCCGAGGGGCGACCGCGGGAGCGCAGAGAGCCACGTCGCGTCGGCCCCGAGCGCCGCGGCCGCGGCCGCGACGTTGCTCTCTGCGCCCCCGACCGAGACGTCGAGGCGGTCGGCCCGCGAGAGCCGACGACCCCGCGGCGGGGAGAGCCGCAGCATCGCCTCCCCGAAAGTGACCAGGTCGCTCACGCGTCGTCGAAGAGCGTCTCCCCGTCGACGAGGTGCTCGCCGACGGCGTCCATGTCGAGCGTCACCCCGAGCCCCGGGCGCTCCGGGACCTCGATCCGGCCGTCCTCGATGACGTCCTCCTCGACCAGTTCGTCCCACCACCCGAGTTCGTAGGAGTGATACTCCACGGCCAACGCGTTCGGGATGGCTGCCCCGACGTGGGCGCTCGCCATCGTCCCGACCGGCGAGGCGACGTTGTGCATGGCGACGGGGACGTAGTACTGGTTGGCGACGTCGGCGATCTTGCGCGTCTCTCGCATCCCGCCGACCTTCGGCAGGTCCGGCGCGACGATGTCGACGCCGCCGTCCTCTATGAGCCGCCGGTGTTCGGTGACGCGATAGCGGTTCTCGCCCGCCGCGATCGGCGTGACCGTCGACTCCGTGACGTCCGTCTGGACCTCGAGGTTCTCCGGGGGGACGGGGTCCTCGAGCCACCAGACGTCGTGTCCCTCTATGGCCGCGGCGAGGCGCTTTGCCGACCCCCCCGAGAACGTCCAGTGACAGTCGAAGGCGACGTCGGCGCGGTCCCGGACCCGCTCCGTGACCCGCTCGACGATCTCGGCCTTGTGTCTGATCTCGCCGGGCCGGAGGTGGCGGTTCGCCCGGTCTTTCCCGTGGCCCGAGGGCACGTCGAGATCGAACTTCAGCGCGTCGTAGCCCAACTCCTCGACGACCCGTTCGGCCTCGTCGGCGCACGCCTCGGGGTCGGCCTCCGCCTCGGTGTGGCAGTCACAGTAGACGCGGACGTCGTCGCGGTACTTCCCGCCGAGAAGCTGATACGCCGGCACGCCGAGGAGCTTCCCGGCGAGGTCGTGCAACGCGAGTTCGATCCCCGAGATCGCGGTGACCGTGACGCCCTCGACGGAGCCCTCCCCGGACATCTTCTGGATCAGGTGCTCGTAGAGGCGGTCGATGTCGAGGGGGTTCTCGCCGAGGAGAAAGGGCGTCATCCGCGCTATCAGTTCGGGGACGCCGGCCCCCCAGTAGGCCTCGCCGGTCCCCGTCACGCCCGAGTCGGTGTACACCCGGACCAGCGTCCACGGGAAGTTCCCGTCGACCATCGTCGTCTGGACGTCCGTGATCTCGACGTCGCGGGCCCCCCGCGAGCCAGCGAGCCCCATCGCCTCCCCAGAGAGGTCCCGCATCGTGTACTCCGCGTTCGGATCGTGTAGCGAGCCGTAGTCGGGGCTCATGCGTTCGCTCCCCCGCGTCCGTCCCGGGCGCGACTTATAACTGCCGCGGCGGGGTCCCCGAACCCCCGCACGAGGTTCATAAATTCTGCCCCCGCGTTCGTCCGCTCGGTGCCGTCCGTGTCGGTCGTGTTCAGTGTGTGCTTCATACGTTCGTTTCCCGTCGGCGTGGGCGCGGCTCCCGCCGATCCGGCGGGGGCGCTCGTCCGCGATCGACGCCGGTTCGTTTATACGTGTGGTTCGCCGGCCCGCGGGCCACGCCGGTCCCCCGAGGAAAACCGCCGCGACCGCGGGGGCGTCGATCCCGGCGTCCTCGCGTGCCGTCCATCTATATCAACCCGAGGTCCGCGAGTTCCGTTCGCAGTCGCTCCCGCCCGTCGTCGTCCATCGTCCGGAGGGGCGCACGCAGGCCGCCGACGTCGAACCCCGGCTCCCGCAGCGAGAGCGCGGCCTTGACGCCCGCCATGTACGGTCCCCGCTTGAGCGCCGTCCGGACGTCGAAGACCGTCGACTGGAGCCGCCGCGCTTCGGCCTCGTCCCCGTCGACGTGGGCGGCGTAGAGGTCGGCGACGAGCCCCGGGAAGACGTTGGCGACGGCGCTGACGAGCCCGCCACACCCCAACTGCAACCCGGGGAGCAAAAGCGAGTCCGAGCCGACGAGGAACCGCAACTCCGGGTTGGCGTCGACCGCCTGCGCCAGCCACGGGACGTCCTTCGAGGAGTCCTTCAGGCCGGCGACGCCGTCGACGTCGGCGATCCTCGAGAGCGTCTCCAGCGACAGCCGGTTGCCGGTCTTGCTCGGGATGTGGTAGACGTAGACGGGCACGTCGACCGCGCCCGCGACGGCCCGGTAGTGGGCGACCGCCCCGTCGCCGTCGACGGGGTAGTAGTACGGCGTGACGACGACGACGCCGTCGACGCCCGCCGCGGCCGCGTGCTCGGCGCGTTCGACCGTCTCGCGGGTGCTCGGCGCGCCGACGCCGGCGATCACCGGCGCGTCGACGCCCCCGGCGACGGCCTCGACGACCCGGCGGCGCTCCCCGGCGGTCAACAGCGCGAACTCGCCGTTGGTCCCCAGCGGGAACACGGCGTCCGCGCCGCCGTCGACGACGAAGCGCGCGTGGGCGACCGTCGCGTCCGCGTCGAGGTCCCCCGCCCCGTCGAAGGCGGTCAGCGTCGGCGGGACGACCCCCGAAAGCTCCGGGGCCGCCCCGGACTCGGCCCTCCGATCCGCGTCGGTGTCTCCCGGATCGGCCATCGTTACGCACCCGCCTCGGGCCGGGACCCTCCGGCCGGCCGTTCCGGCGTGGTCCCTCGGCCCGTCCGGTTCGGGACGGGGCCGTTCGTTCGTTTCCGGTTCGGGGCCTCGGTTCGTCCGTTTCGGGACGGGCTGTCCGTGCGTCCGTTTCGGGACGGGGCCGTCCGTTCGGTTCGGGACGAGGCCGTCCGTCCGTCCGTTTCGTGTCGGGTGGGTCCGTTCATTCGTCGAGGGCGGCCAGCCGGTTGAGCGCGTAGGCGGTTCTGAGCACGTCGGGGGCGTCGCCCCGGGCGAACCGGAGGTCGTCGTCGGTCCCGGCGACGTGACGTATGACGTCGGGCGAGGAGTGTTCGGGCGCGGCGGCGATCCCGGCGTCGTGGTCTTCGACCCACTCCATCACGCGGAGGTCGCTCTTGGAGTCGCCCATGACGAGCGCGAAGGGGTCATCGATCCCGAGCACCTCGAGGGCGGCCTCCACGCCGGCGGACTTGTCGAGTTCGAGCGAGCCGATCTCGGCGGCGTCGGCCTCGTAGTAGGCCACGTCGATCCGGTCGAACGCCGCCGCGAACGCCTCGGGGACGTCCGCACGCGTCGTGTCGGGCTCCTCGCCGGTGGCGGCCAACACGGCCGATATCTCCGGGTCGTCGGCGGCGTAGTAGGCCCGGGCGAACCCCTCCGTCGCCGCCTCGACGTCGGTCCCGGCGTCCGGGTTGGGGTCCGTCTCGGCTTCCGCGTCCGCCTCTCGTTCCCCCTCTCGGCCGGCGTCGACGACGCCGGCGACGCTGTCCTCCAGGAGGTCGAGGAGGTAGACGAGCGCGCGCTCGATGACGCGCTCGGCGTCCTCGCTTGCGGTCTCGAAGTTGGGCTTGAGGGTGACGTTGAACTCGTTGCCCTGGAGGTGACACCCGCGGCGCAGGTCCGGCGGCGCGTCCGAGAGCACGCGCGTGCGGACGCCGTTGAAGATGTCCCGCACGTCCGCCCCGAGCGTCTCGTAGAGGAGCCGCTTCGTGTCTGGGCCGTGGCCGGGCGTGAACACCCCGGTCCCGGCCTCGTAGACGACGCTGACGGCCCCCGAGTGGACCATCCTGCTGCCGAGCCCCTGGATGAGAAAGCCCTTGACGTTCTCGAGGGTCTGGCCCGTACAGATGACGATCGGCACCCCGTCCTCGTGGAACCGGGTCAACAGGTGCAGCGTCTCCCGCGGGATCTCGTTGTCGGTGTTGCCGGCCGACCGGAGCGTCTCGTCGACGTCGAGGACGAGGACGTTGACGCCCCGATCGTACTTGCTGTAGAGATCCAACGCCCCGAAAGCCTGCTCGCGCGTCGCCGACGCCGCCAGTTCCGCGTAGGTGCCGCCGACGAGTGGGAAACTGTCCCTGATGTCGTCCTTCCGGTCGTCGAGTTCCGCGTTGATCTCCTCCCACTGGTTGAGCGTCACGCGGGAGTCGACGGGCGGGAACAGGTCGACGAACTCCTGGTAGGCCCGGAGGGTCTCGGTGTCGAACTCCTCGTAGAGTCGGTACAGCAGGTCGTAACGTTCCATGTGTGGTGTGTGGCCCGGACGAACCGTCCGGGGGCGTTCGGATGCAAGGTTTACTCGAATAACGATAAACATTTTGCCTCCACCCGACGACGGTGGCGTATGAAGGCCATCGGAGTCGAGCCGGGCGAGGGACGGCCCCGGATCCTCGAGGTGCCGCGACCGACGCCGGGGGCGGGGGAGGTCCTGGTTCGGACCCACCGGGTCGGCGTCGACGGCACCGACCACGAGGTGATCGCCGGCAACCACGGCAGCCCGCCGCCGGGCGAGGAGCACCTGATACTGGGCCACGAGGCGGTCGGCGTCGTCGAGGACCCCAACGGGACCGGCTTCTCCCGCGGCGAGTTCGTCGCCCCGACCGTCCGCCGGCCGCCGCCCGGGGGCGAAAACGAGTACTTCGAGCGCGGCGAGGCCGACATGGCCCCCCCGGAGGCGACCGTCGAGCGCGGCATCGACGGCGCGCACGGGTTCATGAGCGAGTACTTTACGAGCCCCGCCGAGTGCCTGCTCTCCGTCCCGCCCGAAACGGCGGCGTGGGGGTTCCTAGTCGAGCCGATCAGCATCTCCGAGAAGGCCCTCGAACTCGCCGCGGCCTCGCGCTCGTCGTTCGGGTGGGACCCCGAGACCGCGCTCGTCCTCGGGAACGGCTCGCTCGGGCTGGTGACGGTCGCGATGCTCGTCGGGAGCTTCGAGGTGTACTGTCTCGGCCGCAGCGACCGCCCCGACCCGACGATCGACCTCCTCGAACGGCTGGGCGCGACGTACGTCGACTCCCGGGAGACCCCCGTCCCCGAGGTCCCGTCTGTCCACGAGCCGGCCGACCTCGTCTACGAGGCGACCGGGCACGCCAAACACGCCTTCGAGAGCGTCGACGCGCTCGCCCCCAACGGCGTCGCGGCGCTGCTCGGCGTCCCGGAGCCGTGGACCTTCGAGGTCGACGGCGGCCGGCTCCACAAGGACCTCGTCATGGGGAACAAGGCCATCGTCGGCAGCGTCAACTCCGGTCCCGCCCATTTCCGTGCGGCGATCGAGCGGCTCGGGGGGTTCCCCGAGTGGTTCCTCGAGGCGTTCGTCACCACGGTCGCCCCCCTCGACTCGTTCGAAGCGGCCTTCGAGCGCACGGACGGGACGATCAAGACCGCGGTGGCCTTCGACGAGCCCTGAGACGCCGGCGTCGTTCGCCCACGACAACCCATATTAGGACCCGGTCTGAGTACCACGTATGGCCGACGAGGAGCTGTCCGGCGACCTCTCGCGTCTTGGCGAGCGGTTCGACTTCGGCGAGTACGAGATCGGCGCGTACCTCGCCGTCCTCGAACACGGGAGCCTCACCGCCTCGGAGATCGCCGAGGCGACGGACATCCCCCAACCCCGGGTGTACGACACCGTTCGGAGCCTCGCCGACAGCGGCTTCGTCGAACTCCGCGACTCGCGACCCCTCGAGGTGCTCGCGGTCGATCCCGAGGAGGCCTTCGGCGACGCCCGCACGACCCTCGAGGACCTGATCGAGAGCCTCGAGTACCGCTACACCGCGCCCTCCCGGGACGCCGAGGCCGTCTCGCTCGTCACCTCGCGGCGGACCATCCTCCGGTACGTCGAGGACGTCATCTCGAGCGCCGACTACGAACTCGTCCTCTCGTTGACGCCCGACCTCCTGGGCCGCTTCGAGTCCGAACTGACGGCCAAACAGGACGCGGGCGTCACGATCGAGTTGCTCCTCTCGCCGAGCACCGACGTCCCCGATCCGGACCGCTTCGACTACACGCGCGTCGCGACGGTCGCCCGCGCGCGACGCGGCGTCACGACCCCGCTCGTCGCCGTCGCAGACGGGACGTACTCGGTGTACACCACGCGCGCGGCGCTGCGGAGCCGCGGCGACGACTACGGCGTCGTGTTCAACCGTTCCGAACTCGGCTTTCTGGTGTTGGGGCTGTTGAACACGGTCGTCTGGCCCTCGTCGACGACGCTGGCCGAGAGCCGGCGCGAACGCCCGTTCCCGCGGCGGTACGCGACGATCCGGCGCTGCGTGCGCGACATCGAGAACAGCGACGGCCGGTTCTACGCCTCCGTCCGCGGCCGCGACGTCGAGTCCGGGCAGTTCCGGACCGTCGCGGGGTCGGTCGTCGACATCAGCGCGAGCGTCGACCGCGGGACCGCCGCCATCACGCTCGACGTCGGCGGCGAGACGCTGGACGTCGGCGGCCAGGCCGCCGCCTTCGAGGACATCGAGGCCTACGAGTTGGCCATCGACCGCGGGGCCCCGCCGACGCTCGATCCCTGAGGGGGGTCGTCCCCGGCGGCCGTCCGGCGTTGCGGCGGCCGTCCCGCCCGTCGCTTTTCGCGTCCGCCGTGCCCCCGGTAGCCGTCCGGCCGGCCGTCGGCGTCGCCCGGACGCCGCCGAACCGCGCCGTCCGCACCCGCGACTCGAATACGCCGCCGATAGCGCCGCCTCCCGCCGTCCGCTCCGATCTCCGCCGGTGGTGCATTCTTTATTCTATCGTGAGTAAATTTTTTGTCCCCTCGCGACGACTGGGGTAGTATGGCTACCGACTCTACGCTCAACCACGACGAACTCTACATCGAGGGGCGGTGGACCCCGACCGCCGACCGCATCGACGTGACCGACCTCACCGACGACACCACGTTCGCGAGCGTCTCGGCCGCGACGCCCGCCGACGCCGAGGACGCCCTCGCCGCCGCGCAGGCGGCCGAAGCCGAGATGCGCGAGACGACCGTCGTCCAGCGCGCCGAGTGGGTCACCGCCATCGCCGACGGGATCGAGGCCCGAAAGGCCGAACTCGCCGACGTGATCGTCAGGGAGGCCGGCAAGCCGATATCGAGCGCGCGCGGCGAGGTCGACGCCGCCGCCGAACGGTTCCGACGGGCCGCCGAGGAGGCCCGTTCGCTGAAGGGCGAATACATCGAGGGGACGACCGAGGGCCACGAGGGCTGGCGCGCGATCGTCCGCCACGAGCCGGTGGGGACCGCCCTCTGTATCACGCCGTACAACTACCCCCTCTCGACGACGGCCCTGCAGGTCGCCCCCGCGCTCGCGGCGGGCAACGCGGTCATCCTGAAGCCGGCGTCGAAGACGCCCATCAGCGCCGCCATCCTCGCCGAGATCATCGTCGACGCCGCCGAGGACCTGCCAGAGGGGGCCTTCGGGTTCGTCCCCGGCCGCGCGAGCGAGATCGGCGACGTGCTCGCGGGCGACGACCGGATCGACGCCATCGCGATGACGGGCTCCTCGGGCGCGGGCAAACACGTCGCCGGGGTCAGCGGGATGGTCGAACTCCACATGGAGCTGGGCGGCAACGCGCCCGCGATCGTCTTCCCCGACGCCGACCTCGAGGCGGCCTCGTCGGCGGCGGCCTCGGGCTCGCTGAAGTACGCGGGCCAGCGGTGCTCGGCCGTCTCGCGGGTGCTCGTCCACGAGGACGCCCACGACGAGTTGGTCGACCGGATCGACGCCGAGATGGAGGGCTTCGAGCCCGGCGACCTCTTCGACGAGGAGACGTCGCTCGGCCCGCTCATCTCCCACGAGCAGGCCGAGTGGGTCGAGGAACTCGTCGAGGACGCCCTCGACCGGGGGGCGACGCTCGTCCGCGGCGGCTCCCGCTCCGGGCGGTTCTTCGAGCCGACGCTGCTGGCGGACGTCCCCCAGGACGCCCGCATCGTCCACGAGGAGCAGTTCGGCCCCGTCGTCGCCGTGACGACCTTCGACGACGAGGCCGGGGCGCTCGAGGTCGCCAACGGCGGGTCGCTCGGACTCGACGCGGCCGTCTTCACGGCGGACTACGATCGCGCGATGCGCGTGGCCGACCGCCTCGAGGTCGGCGGCGTCCGGATCAACGGCGCGCCGAGCCACGGCCTCGGCGACATCCCCTTCGGCGGGACGAAGGACTCCGGGATCGGCCGCGAGGGCATCGGCTACACGATCGAGGCCTTCGTCGAGCGCAAGAGCATCATCCTCTGATGCGCCGAGCCAAGATCGTCTGTACGCTGGGGCCCGCCTCCGACGACCGCGAGACGATACAGGGCCTCGCCGACGCCGGGATGTCCGTCGCCCGGCTGAACGCCAGCCACGGGACGGTGGAGGGCCGCGAGGCGGTCATCGAGCGCGTCCGCGCGGCCGACAGCCCCGACGGTCCCGTCGCGACGCTGCTCGACGTCCCCGGCCCGGAGATCCGGACCGCTCCCCTCCCGGAGGGCGAGTCGGTGGCGGTCCCGACGGGATCGACGCGCCGTCTCGCCGAGGGGGAAACGGTCGACGGCGACGTCATCGGCCTCTCGGCGTCGATCGCCGCCGTCGAACCCGGCGACCGCGTCCTGCTCGACGACGGCCGGATCGAGACGACGGTCGACCGCGTCGAGGGCGAGACGGTCGTCGTCGGCGTCGATTCGGGGGGGCGATTGGGCGGCCGCAAGGGCGTCAACGTCCCCGGCGTCGACCTCGGGCTGGAGTTCGTCAACGAGAGCGACCGCGAGGAGCTGCGGCTGGCGGCCGAGGCCGGCGTCGACTACGTCGCCGCGAGCTTCGTCGGCTCCGCGGCGGACGTCTACGCCGTCAACGCCACCCTCGAGGAGTTCGGCGCCGACATCCCCGTGATCGCGAAGATCGAGCGCGCCGACGCCGTCGATCGCATCGACGGGATCCTCGAGGCGGCCGACGGCGTGATGATCGCCCGCGGGGACCTCGGCGTCGAGTGCCCCCTCGAGCGCGTCCCGCTGATCCAAAAGCGGATCATCCGGAAGGCTCAGGCGGCGGGCGTCCCGGCGATCACCGCCACCGAGATGCTCGATTCGATGATCGAGGCCCGCCGGCCGACGCGGGCGGAGGCCTCCGACGTCGCCAACGCCGTGTTGGACGGCACCGACGCCGTGATGTTGTCGGGCGAGACCGCGATCGGCGACGATCCGGTCAACGTCGTCGAGACGATGGCCCGCATCGTCGCCGACGTCGAATCGAGCGGCGAGTACGCCGAGTCCCGCGAGAACCGCGTCCCCCCGGCCGGCGAGCCCCGGACGGACGCCATCGCGCGCTCGGCGCGGTACCTCGCCCGCGACGTCGACGCCGAGGCGGTCGTCACCGTCACCGAGTCGGGCTACACCGCCCACAAGGTCGCGAAGTACCGCCCGGCGATGCCCATCGTCGCGGTGACGCCCGACGACGCCGTCCGCCGACGGCTGGCGCTGCGTTGGGGCGTGCTCCCCCGATACCGGCCCTCCCCCGCCGACGGCGCGACGGAACTCATCGAGTCGGCGGCGTCGGAGGCCATCGACGCCGGCGTGATCGATAGCGGCGACACCGTCGTCGTCCTCGCGGGGATGATGACCGAACTGGAGGGCGCAAACACCACGAACACGATGAAAGTCCACGTCGCCGCCGAGGTGCTCGCCAGCGGCCGCGGGGTCTGTGCCGGTCGCGCCGTCGGCCCGGCGTTCCTCGCCCCCGACGGCGACCTCGCGGGCTGTCCCGACGGCGCCGTGGTCGTCCTCCCCGGCGACTTCGAGGGGGAGTTCACCGGCGACCTCTCGGCCGTCGGCGCGGTCGTCACCGCCCAGTCGGGGATGACGAGCTACCCGGCGATGATCGCCCGCGAGTTGGGGGTGCCGATGGTCGGCGAGGCCACGCTGTCGCTGTCGGGCGGGGAGGTCGTCACCGTCGACGGCGACCGCGGCGTCGTCTACGAGGCCGCGGTCGACGAGCGCTGACGGGGGTCACGAATCCGCGCTTCCCGAGTCCACGAGCCCCGTGAGCAGCGCCGTCGCGCTGGCCCGGTTCGTCGCCAGCGGAACGCCGCGGACGTCGCAGATCCGCAACAGCGCGGAGATGTCCGGCTCGTGCGGCTGGGCGGTCATCGGGTCCCGAAAGAAGATCACTGCGTCGCAGTCGCCGGTGACGATCTCGGCACCGATCATCAGGTCCCCGCCGAGCGGCCCCGACTCCAGCCGGGTGACGGACAGCCCCGTCTCGTCGTTGAGCCGCCCGCCCGTGGTCCCCGTCCCGATGAGGTCGTTCGCCGCGAGGATCGACTCGTGTTCGCTCGCCCACTCGACCATCGACGGCTTCTCGTCGTCGTGTGCAATGAGCGCAATGCGCATGCGCGACCCACTCGCGGCCCCCTCTTGAAGCCGTCGGCGGGGCGGACGGATCCGCCGGGTCGAGCGGGATACGGATATATAAACGTGCTTCGAGACTCCGTGCCGCATTTATATACCTACGACGGCTACCTCTCAGTGCATTTATAAATATCTCTCCGGACTCGAACGTATATAAATATCCTGGCGCTCGTCGGTCCCGTCGACTCCTACTCGTCGTCGCCGTTTCCGACCCGGATGGCCTGGATCAGCGAGTACACCGGGACGCCGTCGATCGACTCGATGCCCTGTTTGTCCACCAGGACGACGCAGGCGACCGGCTCCCCGCCGCGGTTTTTGATCCCGCCGATCGTCTCCCGCATCGTCGTCCCGCTGGTGATGGTGTCGTCGACGACGTAGCACTCCCGGCCCCGGATCTCGGCGAAGTTCTGCGAGAAGGTCCCCTCGAGTTCCTCGATGTCGCCCTCCTCCCACTGGTGTTTCCGCGGGGCGTAGGCGGCGATGTCCGTGTCGAGTTCGCGGGCGACGACGGTCGCCAGCGGCGCGCCCGCCTTCTCGATGCCGACCGTCAGGTCGACCGACTCGCCCTGCTTGGAGAGCAGGTCCGCCATCGCCTGCCCCGTGTAGGTGAGCCGCGCCGAGTCGCGCCCCAACGCGCTCCAGTCGACGTGGATGTCGTGGGGCCCCCCCGAGGGTTCGGCGGTGGTCGGCGTCGCCTCCCCGCTGCGCTCTACGAGCCACGTCGCCGTCTCGCGGGAGACGTTCAGTTCGTCCGCGATCTCCCCCCTCGAGAAGCCGCGCTCGGACAGTTCGCTCGCGCTCTCGATGAGTCCGTCGATGTTCTTCATGGGTTTGGATGTTCGCCGTCGTTTATAAGTGGTGGTGCATCCCCCGCCCCCGTCTTCTCCCGCCCCGTCCCGTCCTGATCCCCGACTCCCCGCCGCGTCACTCGACGAGCGCCGCCGCCAGCAACTCGAGGGGGTGTCGGATCTCGTAGCCCGTGCCGTGTTCCATCTGCATCGCGCAGGTGGGACACTCGGTCATCCCGGTCTCGCCGTCGGCCTCGTCCATGTGCTCGAACATCTCCTCGCCGATCTCCATCGACTTGTCGTACTTCTCGGCCTTCCAGCCGTAGGTGCCCGAGATGCCCGAACAGGAGTCGCCGACGTCCTCGACGTCGACGCCGTCGAGTTCGCCGAACAGTTCGACGGCCTGGCGGTCCAGCCCCTGGTTGCGGGCGTGACACGGCGCGTGGTAGGCGAACTCCGCCTCGAGGCCGTCGTCGAGTTCCGCCGCCCCGATGGCCCCCCGGAGGTCCTCGTGGATGCGGAGGTACTCGACGGACTCGAAGGTGTGGGCGGCCACCTCGTCGATCCCCTCGATGTCGAACAGCTCCGGGTACTCCTGTCGCAGCGCCATCGAGCAGGAGGTACACGACGCGATGGCGTCGTACCCCTCCTCGACGAGGTCGGCCATCGAGGAGACGTTGACCTCGGCGTGCCGGCGGGCGTCCCCGAGCATCCCGTTGGCGAACATCGGCGTCCCCGAGCAGCGCTGTTCGGGGACGACGACCTCGTAGCCGAAGTGCTCGTACACCCGGACCATCGCCTTCCCGACCTCCGGGGTGTTGTAGTTCGAGTAACAGCCGTGGAAGTACGCCACCTTCTTCTCGGCGTCGACGGGGTCGCCGCGGCGCTTCCGGTTCTCGCGGGCGCGCTCGCGGGACCCGGCGGCCGCGCCCTCCCGTTCCCACCACTCCCGGAACGTCTCGGTCGCGAAGGCGGGGAACTCCCGCTCGCTCGTGACGCCCATCGTCTTCTCCATGAGCCACCGCGCCGGCCCGAAGTTCATCGCGGCGTTGGCGAGACGGGGGACCTTGCTGGCGACCCACGCCGACGTCCGGTAGTTCGCGAGGATCCGGTTGCGCCAGTACTCCACGGAGAGTTTCGACATCTGCCCGTCGACGTACTCCCCGCGGGCGGTGTTGTGCATCTGCGAGAGCGGCACCCCGGACGGACACGCGTTGTCACACCGCATGCAGTTCGAGCAGTCCATCACGGAGTCGTCGACCTCGTAGTCGTCCTCGTGCTGTTTGAGCCGCCACTGCTCGGGGCCCTGGAACTTCGGGCCGGGGAAGTCGTCGTCGACCTCCGCGACGGGGCAGTTCGTATCGCACGTCGAGCACTTGTAACACGAATCCGCCCCCGGCCGGAGGTCGAAGTCGGTGCTGTCCGGGAAGACGTCGACGGGTTCGAACGCCTCGCCGGTGTTCGGCTCCGCGGGGTCGAACGCCGACTCCGGCTCCGAGGGGGGTTCGGCGTCGCTCATCGTGCCGCCTCCGCTGCCGCGCGACCGGCGGCATAGCCCGTCGCGATCGAGACGCCGCTGCCGGACTTCTCGGCGGCGAAGTCGTACCCGCCGAGCACCGACCCCGCCGCCCGGAGGTTGTCGAACTCGACGCTCCCGTCGCGCCCGATCGGCCTGAGGTCCTCGTCGGTCCGGACGCCGAAGCGGGCGAACTCGTGGTCGCCGAAGGCCTCGGTGTCGAACCACTCGTAGCGGTCGTCGGCGTGGGGGACGTGACAGCCGAAGATCGGCTCGTACACCGTCTCGCGATCGGACTCGACGCCCTTGCCGACCAACCCGCCCGTCGCGAGGACGTACTGGTCGGCGCTGTTGGGGATCCTCGCCCCGTTCTTCTCGACGTAGATCCGCTCGATCCGCCCCTCGCCGTCCGAATCGACGACCGGGTTCCCGGTCTCGAAGCGCCCGCCGGCCCGGTCGAGCGCGTCGAAGAGGGCGTCCTCGAGGCGCAACCCGGGCAGCGAGGGCGGCCCCATCGGCACCTCGAACACGTCGGCCCCGAGGGCTTCCCGCAGGTCGGCCCGGACGCCCGCCGCGTCGTCGTCGCCGAGGACGGCCGGGAAGCCGACGCGGGCCTCGCCCTCGAGTTCGGTGTTGACGCGCTCGGCGAGCGCCGCCCGGACCGGGCGGTTCCGCCCGCGGACCGCCACCTCGCCGTCGGTGTCGAGCAACTTCGCATAGCGGGTCACCTTCGCGTCGGCGCGGAGGTCGCCCGGGAACCGGATCGTGACGCCCCGGACGTCGAAGGGGACGCCCGCCGCCTCGAGGTGTGCGGCCGCGTGCTTGGCGTCGAAATCGACCATCGCCTCGAAGCCGACCAACAGGACGTCGCGCTCGTCGCTCGCGAGGCCGGCGCTGGCCCCCGCCGGGTACCGGGCGGTCGGCTTGATCGTCCCGCCGTGGGTCGGCAGGAGCGCGTTCGCGTCGGTGTGGCCGCCGCGGTAGTCCGGCCCGACCTCGTCGAAGAAGGTCATCGCCTCCCGGACCCCCTCGACGCCGACGGTCCGGTAGGGGTGTGCCGTCGGCAGCGACGGGATGGCCGCGTAGGGATCGGTCAGCGGCCCCTCGCCGTCGGGCGTGTAGCCGAGCACGTCGACGAGCCCCGAGGCGTTCCGGAGCGTGCTCTGTTTGTAGGAGACGAGGCGGGTGTCCGCGCCCGCCCGCGTCGCCGCCAGCGCGCTCGTGAGGCCGGCCAGGCCGCCGCCGACGACCAGGACCTCCGACTCAATCGCCACGGCGATCCCCCCCGTCGGTCGCGACCCCGCTTTCGGGTGCCCCCCTGGCGGACCCGCGCCCGTCGTCGAACGCCCCGAAGTCGATCGGCTCCCCGTCGGCGGGGTCGTGATCGCGGTTCTGGGTCGTCGCGTGCAGCGCGTAGTTCAACATCGCCTGCGAGAGCTGTTCGCCCCACAGCGCGTGGCGTTGGCCCTTCCAGCGCTCCTCGAGGAGTTCGTCCCAGGCGGCCCGCGTCGTCGCCTCGTCGTACTCGCCGTGGAGTTCGTTGGCCATCCGGTGACAGCAGAAGCCGCCCTGGCAGTTCCCCATCGACGAGCGCGTCCGGATGCGGACCGCGTTGAGGTCCGACCCCGACTGCCCGATCGCGTCCTCGATTTCGGCGCGCGTGACGCCCTCGCAGGCGCAGACGGTCGGGTTCGGGCCGTCCGTCTTCAGCACCTCGTCGGCGCGGGACCCGAGCCGTTCGACGCTCCGGCGGCCGATCGGCGACCGGAGGCCGAACTCGTCCATGTACTCGCGAAGCACGGAGAACTCCTCGCTGCCCGGCAGCGGCACGTCTGCGGTGCGGCAGTCGGCGTCGATGCCGAACTGCTCGCAGACGTGATCGGAGATCTCCTCGCCCATCATCCGGTAGGTGGTGAACTTCCCGCCGACGATGCTCGTCATCCCGCCGAGGCCGTCGCGCTCGTCGTGATCGAGCAGGAAGTAATCGCGGGTGATGTCGGTCGGGTCGTCGCTGCCGACGTCCGGCGGCTCGTACAGCGGGCGAACGCCCCAAAACGAGCGGATCGTCCGCGCCTCCTCGAGCATCGGCACCAGCTCCGAGAGCGTGTCGATCATCATGTCGACCTCCCACCCCTCCTCGGGGTAGTCCTCCGGGTCCTCGACCTCCTCGTCGGTCGTGCCGAGGATACACGTCGTCTCGTGGGGCACGACGATGTCGGCGTCGCCCTTCGGCCGACAGCGGTTGATGACGGTGTCGACCTGTCGGGTGTTCATGATGGTCATGACGCCCTTCGAGGGGCGGACTTCGATGTCGACGCCGGCCATCTCGCCGATCCGCCCGGCCCACGCGCCCGTCGCGTTGACGACGTAGTCCGCCCGGATCTCCTCGCGGCCGCCCTCGGTGCCGTGGACGCGCTTGCCGGCCCCCGAGGCGTGGTCGACCGCCACCCCGACGACCTCGCCGTCCTCGACGAGCAGGTCCTCGACCGTCGAGTGCGTCTCGATGCGCGCGCCGTGCTCGCTCGCGCTCGCGGCGTTGGCGACCACGAGGCGGAAGGGGTCGACCGCCCCGTCGGGGACGGAGATCGCCTTCTCGATGTCCTTGGCGAGGTGTGGCTCCATCGCGCGGGCCTCGCTCGCCGAGACCACCTCCGCGGGGATGCCGCACGCCTCACAGCCCTCGAGTTTCTCCTGGAAGTACTCCTCGGAGTCCTCCGGCCGCTTGACGAACAACCCGCCGGTCATCTCGACGCAGTGGCTCGCGATGTCCCGCAGGACGCGGCTCTCCTCGATGCACTCGGTCGCGCTCGCCCGATCGGAGACCGCGTACCGTCCGCCGCTGTGGAGCAGCCCGTGCATCCGCCCCGTCGTGCCGTGCGTCAGGTTCCCCTGCTCGAGGAGGGTCACGTCCAGCCCCCGCATCGAGAGGTCGCGGGCGATCCCGGTTCCCGTCGACCCGCCCCCGATGACGGCGATGTGTGGTACCGATGCCATGTATGTTCGTGGCGTTCGGGCTCTACCCACTTTATTTCATCGATAGTACAGACCTTCTAGTAAACATACGTATCGAACGTTCGGGACGTGGGATGCCCGCGAACCGATTCGAGGTGTCTTCTGTCGGCCGATAACGGCACATTCGGGATTCGGGGTCGTCCGCCGCAAACGATGGCTGCTAACACGGATCGTGGGTCTCTCTGTCGCCACCGACGTCATCCGGTCCCGCGCCCTTCGACCCCCGGCGTTCGCCCGTTCTCTCGGCAATCCGCCGCGCCCGCGCGGGGAGGCGAACTCGCTGCGGCGAGCGCGGAATAGCGGGTCTCGGGTCGTGATACGCCCGACGAGCCCTCGCCTTCGCGTCGACCGAGTCCGGGCCTCGATCCGCCGGGAGATATCTTTATCCACGTACCCCATTTGTGGGTAACATTTAATACATAGTGTCTTATTGTTTATCGCCAAGGTGGCTACGGAAGTAAATTGCCGCCGAACGGAGCATATCAACGATGGCAACCTCATATGTCGGCGCGATCGATCAGGGAACGACAGGAACCCGCTTCATGGTCTTCGACCACAGCGGGCAAGTGATCGCCAACGCCTACGAGCAACACGAACAGATCTACCCCGAACCAGGTTGGGTCGAACACGACCCCGTCGAAATCTGGGAGAACACGAAAAGCGTCGTACTGAGCGGCCTCGACGAGGCCGGCCTCGACGCCGAGCAGTTGGCGGCGCTGGGGATCACGAACCAGCGCGAGACGACCGTCGTCTGGGACAAAGACAGCGGCAAGCCGGTGTACAACGCTTTGGTCTGGCAGGATCGCCGGACCACGGACCGCGTCGAGGAACTCCAGGAGGCGGGCGAGGTCGAGGAGATCCGCGAGAAGACCGGCCTCGAGTGTGACGCGTACTTCTCGGCGACCAAGACCGAGTGGATCCTCGACAACGCCGAGCCCCTGAAGCTCCAGAGCAGCCGATCGCGGGACCTGCGCGACCGCGCCCGCGACGGCGAGTTGCTGATGGGAACGATCGACTCGTGGCTCATCTACAACCTGACGGGCAACCACATCACCGACGTCTCCAACGCCTCCCGGACGATGCTGTACAACATCGAGGGGCTCCACTGGGACGAGGCGTTGCTGGCGGAGTTCGACGTGCCCGAGGCGATGCTGCCGGAGGTGCGACCGTCCTCCGACGAGACCCTCTACGGCCACACCGACCCCGACGGCTTCCTGGGTGCGGAAATCCCCGTCGCCGGGGCGTTGGGCGACCAGCAGGCGGCGCTGTTCGGGCAGACGTGTTTCGACGCGGGCGACGCGAAGAACACCTACGGAACCGGGTCGTTCTACCTCATGAACACGGGCAACGAGGCCGTCGAGTCCGACCACGGGCTGTTGACGACCATCGGCTTCCAGCTCTCAGGCGAACCCGTCCAGTACGCCCTCGAGGGCTCGATCTTCGTCACCGGCGCCGCCATCGAGTGGCTCGAGGACGTCGACATCATCAACAACGCCGCCCAGACGGCCGACCTCGCGAGTTCGGTCGACTCGACGGACGGCGTGTACATGGTGCCGGCGTTCACCGGGCTGGGCGCGCCCCACTGGGACGGCCGCGCACGCGGAACGATCGTGGGGATGACCCGCGGCACCGGCAAAGAACACATCGTGCGGGCGACGCTGGAGTCGATCGCCTACCAGACCCGCGACATCGCCGAAGCGATGGAGGCGGACTCGGGCGTCGAAACCACCTCCCTCCGCGTCGACGGCGGTGCGGTGAAGAACAACTTCCTCTGTCAACTCCAGGCCGATATCATCCAGACGGAGATCGCCCGCCC
>Ga0209945_1000051_pt1 | contig 37590 bp, 36 predicted proteins | sample SalPonR2_A_D2_MG_FD_185703 | JGI IMG/M metagenome (GOLD analysis project Ga0209945, IMG submission 185703) | Salt pond soil microbial communities from South San Francisco under conditions of wetland restoration - Salt Pond MetaG R2_A_D2_MG... ...
GCTTCGGGAGTCGCGGTCGGCGTTGCGGTCGCAGGCGCAGACAGTTCCCGGCTCGCCGGAATCGAGAGTTCGACCTGGGTGTCGGCACTGAGTTCGATGCCCGCGTCGTCGTCCGACGGTCGGTACAGCGACCCGCCGAAGAGGTCGATGACCTCGGCGGCGGTGAGGTCGTCCTCGCGCGCGCTTATCGCCACCCGCAGCGTGTCGCCGGCTTCGAGATGTGCGTGAACGCCGAACAAGTCGAAGTCGAGTTCACCGGCCTCGGTGACGGCCTGTGGCGTCACCTTGTCCTTGATGATCGTGGTCTCGCCGTCGCGGACGCGCTGGAGCGCGACGAACAGGTGGCTTCGTCCCTCACCCGTCGGAGTCACGTCGAGCCGGAGCGACGGAATCCCGAGAACCTCTGTCGGTTCCGTAATTTCGATATCGACGCCCGCGACGTTTCCGTCCGCGCCGTCGAGTTCGACCGTCTCGGCGAGTGTCCTCGTCGTCGACCGCTCCGGATGCGGAGGGTACTCGTCTGCGGCCATGAACTCGTCTGCCTGCTCGTCGTAGTAGTGGAGCAGCGACACGTCGATATCTCCGTTCTTGAGCCGGGCTTCCTGCCACTGAAGCGCCAGTTGGCCGACGAATTCTCTGGACGTTTCCGACCCCGGCGGGTAGCTGTCTGCTCGCCCGAGGACGTGGGTCCCGTCCTGTCCGAGCACGAGCGTCGTGGTGCTCCCGTCCGACAGGAGCTTCCCGAAGTTCCGCACTCCCTGGTTGATGGGGAACAGCTGGTCGGTGAGCTCTGGAATCACGAGCGCGGGCGTGTCCTCGATGGCGTCGTACGAGACGGGCGACCGCTGGCGGTAGTACTCCCGGTCGGCTTCGGTCATCCGACCGCATTCGAGCACGCCGCTCGTCGTCGCCGTGTTCTCCTCGGAGATGTCGCCGGTCTGTGCGCCGTACTCAAGGGCCTCAATCCAGCCGCTCTTGATGATGCCGTTTGGAGCGAGCGCTTGTGCGAGGTTGTTCCACGTCGCCCGCGGCACGATAGAGTCGAGTCGGTCGTCGACGGAAGCGGTTCGCATCTGGATGCCGCCTCCGTAGGAGATACCGTCCATCCCGATTCGCGGGTTGTTCTCGCCGTCGGTCATCACCGCGTTCTGCTGGGCGAGATAGTCGATGAGCGCGCTCGCGTCCTGCCGTTCGAGTTCGCTCGTCGAGTGGACCTCCCCGCCGGAAGGGTCGGCGTTCTCCCCCTGTCCGAACCCGCGGGAAGTGTACGCCAACGCAACGAATCCGTTGCTCGCGTACACTTCCGCGAGCGGCTGGAGGTCGCTTTTGTTTCCACCCCACCCGTGAGTCATCAGGATCGCCGGGTGCGGGCCGTCAGTGCTCGGCTCGTAGAACGTGGCCGCGAGTTCGGTCCCGTCGAAGGGCTCGATTCGCCGCTCGTCGCGCTCGAAGGCCGTCTCGTCGCTTTCCAGTGCCGCCACCGGGTGAGCGAACGGGTCCAGCTGACCCCCGGCGAGGGCAAATCCCGTCGCCGCGCCGAGATACTTCAGTACGTTCCGCCGTGTCTCCGTCGTCTGCTTGTCATTATCTGCCACGGCGTAACTCGGGGTACATGTATATATTGAATCTTTGGGGGAGTATAAGGGACACAATAGGTCGTGGAGTCACACCGCGGTGTGCAGGACGGCCGATGAGTCGCCGGCGACCCACCAACCATTAAGCGACGCCGGGACGGAGCGGGTGTATGTTCGACGACGAGGACCTCGCCGCGATTCGCGAGGGGAAACAGGAGTGGCACGAGGAGACCTTCGAGCCGACGGTCGACCGGTTCGGCGAGCGCAAAGCGGAGTTCACCACCGACACCGGCGGTCGCGAGGTTGACCCGCTGTACACGCCCGCAGACATCGAAAACCACGACTACGAGGAAGACACCGGGTACCCCGCCGAAGCACCGTTCACGCGGGGCGTCTACTCCACGATGTACCGCGGGCGGCTGTGGACGATGCGACAGTACGCCGGGATGGGAACCGCGGAGGAGACCAACGAGCGGTTTCAGTATCTCATCGACGAAGGCTCGTCTGGGCTGTCGATGGCGTTCGACCTCCCGACGCAGATGGGGTACGATTCAGATGCCGAGATGGCTCAAGGCGAGGTCGGGAAGTCGGGGGTCGCCATCGACTCGCTTGCCGACTTCGAGACGGTGTTCGACGGCATCTCGCTGGACGAGGTGAGCACGTCGATGACCATCAACGCCCCCGCCTCGATTCTGCTGGCGATGTACATCGCGGTCGGAGACAAGCAGGGCGTCCCCCGCGAGGAGCTGCGCGGGACGATTCAAAACGACGTGTTGAAGGAGTATATCGCGCGCAACACCTACATCTTCCCGCCGGAGCCGTCGATGCGGCTCATTACGGATATCTTCGAGTTCTCCGCGGCAGAGATTCCGAACTTCAACACCATCTCCATCTCCGGGTACCACATCCGGGAGGCCGGCTCGACGGCCGCACAGGAGATCGCCTTCACGCTCGCGGACGGGATGGAGTACGTCGAGCGGGCAATCGAGGCCGGCCAGGACGTAGACGAGTTCGCCCCGCAGTTGAGCTTCTTCTTCGCCTCCTACAACAACATCTTAGAGGAGGTTGCGAAGTTCCGAGCGGCCCGCCGGATGTGGTATCAGATCATGGACGAGCGGTTCGACGCCCAGAAGGACGCATCCAAACAGCTGAAGTTCCACACGCAGACGGCCGGGTCGACGCTCACCGCCCAGCAGATCGAGAACAACGTCGTCCGGGTCGGCTACCAGGCGCTCGCGGCCGTATTGGGCGGCACGCAGTCGCTGCACACGAACGGGAAAGACGAGGCGCTGTCGCTGCCGACCGAGAAGTCCGTCCGGACCGCGCTGCGGACCCAGCAGATTCTCGCCCACGAGTCGGGCGCGGCAGACACCATCGACCCGTTGGCGGGTAGCTACTACGTCGAGAGTCTCACCGACGACATCGAGGAAGAGGCGTTCGAGATCATCGACGAGGTGGACGAGCGCGGCGGGATGCAGGAGGCCGTCGAGTCCGGCTGGGTGCAGGGCCAGATTCAGGACGTGGCCTTCGAGCGCCAGCGCGAGATCGAGTCGGGCGAGCGCACCATCGTCGGCGTCAACGACTACCAGGTGGACGAAGAGCCACAGGAGGACATCGAGGAGGTCAGCGAGGCAGAACAGGAGCGCCAGAAGGAACGCGTCCAGCAGCTGCGCGAAGACCGGGACAGCGAGGCGGTCGAAGCGGCCCTCGATGAGCTGCGCGAGGTGTGTGAGTCCGACGAGAACGTGATGCCGGCCATCGTCGACGCGGTGAAGGCGTACGCGACGACCGGCGAAATAGCGAACGCGATGCGTGACGTGTTCGGCGAGCACCGCGCCGGCATCTGAGACGGAAGTAGCCGGACTTTTTGCCCGTGCCATTCGTTCGACGCGAGCATGGGCGACGACGAAGAGCAGTCGGAGGTGACCGGCGAGACCGTCCGGACGGCCATCGAGCAGTCGCGAAGCGGTGCGCCCGCGAGCGGCCACACCGTCAGAGACCGCTTCGAGACCCACGAGGTGTTCCAGCGAATCATCGTCGCGGCGGACGAGGAGGCCACGACGGGTGCACGCGAACTCTTCTTCAGTGCGCTCGCTGCGGGGTTCGCGATTACCATCACGTATCTGCTGTACTCCTCGATGACGGCCGCGACGGGCGGGGCACCGATTGCGAGCGTCCTCCTGTATCCGCTGGGGTTCGTCTTCATCATTCTCGGCGGCTATCAGCTGTACACGGAGAACACGCTCCCGCCGGTGGTGTTGCTGTTAGAGCGACTCGTCAGCGTGCCGCGGCTGCTCTCCATCTGGGGTATCGTTCTGCTGGGGAACTTCACCGGGGGGTTGGCAGGTGCGCTCGTGTTGTCACAGACGGGCGTGTTCTCGTCGGAGAGTGCGGCGGCGGCGACCGAACTCGCGTGGAAGGGCATCGAGACGACGCCGGTGGCGCTGTTTTTCAAAGCTGCCTTCGCGGGCCTCATCGTCGCGGGCATCGTCTGGCTGGTGTACGCCGTCCGGGACGACGTGGCGCGGGTGCTCGTCGTCTATCTCGCCTTCCTTGCCGTCCCGCTGGGTGACCTGTTCCACGTCGTCGTCTCCTTCACCGAGGGGATGTATCTCGTCTTCAACGGAGCCGTCGGGCTGGGACCTGTACTCGGTGGGTTCGTGGTGCCCGTCCTGCTTGGGAACACGGTCGGCGGGGTCGTCCTCGTCACCGTCGTCAACTACTTCCAGACGACCGAAGAGCGACTAGACATCGCCAGAACCGACGGCGTCGACCGCCGACTCACGACGAAGGAACTCCTCGTCGGCGAGCGCGCGGGGCGGTCGTACGTGCCACAGCAGGACGACGACTGAGCCGGCGAACACAACGCTGTTGGTGGCGGTCGCCGACTGTCTGGTATGCACCTCGACCACACCGGACTCGCGACGACCGACCTCGATTCGCTGCTGTTTTGCTTCGAGGACCTCCTCGAGGCGGACGTTGCCCACGAGGAACTGTTCGACGGGATGCGAATCGCGTTCCTCGACGTGGGCGGCGACTATCTCGAACTCATCGAACCGGTCGACGGGGAGGGCGCAATCGCCGGCTACCTCGACGCCAACGGTCCCGGTATCCACCACCTCGCCTTCGCGACCGACGATATCGAGGCGGCGCTCGAACGCGCCCGCGAGCAGGGTATCGAACTTATCGACGAGGAGCCGCGCGACGGCGCGTGGGGCCACGACGTCGCCTTCCTCCATCCCAAGTCGACCGGCGGGATGCTCGTCGAGTTCGTCGAACACTAATCTAACAGGGTGGCGGTGAACCGCCTCGGGGTCAAGCTCCGAGGCTTCCCGTTTCGATGACGCGACTTGCAGGAACCGACGAAGACTGACCCCCATCGGTTTCCACAGCGGTCGCAGTCTCCACGGGCGTAGATTCGGCCTGTCCCAGACCTAACTCCTGAAGACCACGAGAAAGAACGTTGTACGACGCATTTGCATCCCTGTCCACCTCGAACCCACAACTAGGGCAACTGTGTTCACGAACCCACAACGGCTTCTCCGTTTCCACACCACACTCGGCACACTCTTTGGTCGTCCCCGCAGGGTTGACTTGCCGGACGTGCGTGCCGTACAGGTCGCCCTTGTACTCCAGCATCTCGATGAACCCACGCCACGAAGCGTCCTGCTTGTTCCGTGCATTTCCGCGCTGTTGAAGCATTCCCGCGACGTTCAAGTCCTCCACGAACACGGCGTCATACGTCTTGACGAGCCATGTCGTGAGCTTGTGTTGGAAGTCCTCGACATTCCGCTTGATTCTGCGCTTGACCTTAGCAACCTCGCGCCGTTGTTTCTCCCAGTTGTTGCTACCGTGTTTCTTGCGGGAGAGACTGCGTTGCTCCCGGAGCAGACGTTCGTATTCGTCGGTGAGGTCGAGCAAGTCCACGCTGTCGCCATCTGATGTGTAGATGTAGTTGGTGATGCCGAGGTCGATGCCAACGCAATCCTCAGCATCCAAGTCATCCACGCCGGGCTTCTCGGGGAGTACGGTGTCCTCGACTTCGAGGCCGAACGTGACGTACCACTCGCCCGTCGTCTCCTTCTTCAAGGTGACTTCTTTGATAGTGGCGTTGTCGGGGATTTCTCGGTGGTAGCGGATGGGAATGTCACCGATTTTCGAAAGCCAGAGCGTTGCAGTCCGACCACTCGTGTTTTTAAGTTCGAAGCCGGACTGCGAATACGTCATGCTCTGATACTCTCGCGGTGACTTCCACTTGAGCCACCCGACGTTGTACCCGTTCTGCTTCTTCTCGGAGAGGTTGCTGAGGTTGTCGTAGAAGCGTTCGACGGTCTTGTGTAATGCTTTCGAGTGGACATCGGAGAACACGGACCACTCTGTTTTCCACTCGGTGAGGCGCTTCTGGTGTTGGTACGCTGACCCGACGTTGTCCCCGTCGGTGTCGAGGGCGTTGTATTCGTAACGGGTGTGGTTGTAGGCTTGGCGGTGGATGTCGATGTGGCGTTCCACTTCCGCAGTCACACCTGTTCGGTCAGGATAGGCGCGGAATCGGTAGTCGTACCACATCACTGTACCTTGATTATCGGTATATTTTGAGTTAATGGTTTGGTTCACGAGTTGTCGGCTACATCCACGGGGTCAAGCCCCGTGGCATTCGCCTCGACAGCCTGTAAACGAATCCAGCACAGTCGGGAGTGTCTCGAACCACCGGGCTGTGAGTACCTCCTCGTCGTCTCCGGCAGTTGCTGGACCACTTCCGTGAGCGTCGAAAATTGCGGTGAGCATCGGATACGTTCGCGACGAGTCCCCGGCGTGAACGATGGTTTTCTCACGCACGTATCGCAGCCCGGTAATCGTCACGTCCACGCCGGTTTCTTCACGCACCTCACGGCGTGCGGTGGCGGCGAGTGAGCCATCGCGCTCGTAGCCACCACCGGGGTGCCCCCAACCATCCCCCTCGGGGTGTCGAATCAAGAGGAGCCGGTCGCTATCGTCGCGGACAACTGCGCCTGCATCTGCGAGCATTCCGTACTGTTCGACCAACTGTAGTCCGGCCTCGTAGCGGTCGGGCGTGTTCTCGACGCAGATAGAATCCACCCGTCTCTCACCGAACCGGTCGAAGAGTCGTCGTTGCTCAGCGGCGACCGCACGACGGGCCATACGTTCCACAGTCACTCCTCGCTCCCTCCGAGCGTGTGGGAATCCACTGTGTACAAGACGCCGAAGCGAACCGAAAGAAGCTACCGAAATCGAGAAACCAAAACCACCAGCATGCGCCGCGCGAGCACCGCGAGCGCGGCGTTTCACCGAGCCGACCGCAGGGAGGCTCGGCTGCGGATTTTTAGTGAAGGTTTTTCTCGTGAGCGGTGCGCGAAGCGCACCCGAACGAGAAAAAAGTTCAGCCGAAGTTCTCGACCTTCGCGCCCTCGAAGCTCCCGCCCGAATCCTCGATGGTCTCCTCCGCGAGGTCGAGAAAGTCTGTGAAGCCGTAGACGAACAGCTGTTGATCGTCGAAGGCGGCCCCGACAGCATCGCGGAAGCCGTCCTCGTCGTCGACGACGTGAATCTCGGCGTCACCGGCGAGGGCGTCGAGTCGCTCGGTGTGGACCGGCTCGTCGTCGAGATAGACGACGGTCACGTCGTTCTCGTCACGGACGGCAGCCTCGGCGATACCGACGGCGGGACCGACACCGGGACCGCCGGCGAGCACGAGCGATGCGGATTCGCCCTCGTAGAAGTCGGAGCCGAACGGGCCGGTGACGGTGACGGCGTTACCGGCGTCGAGCGAGAGCAGGTACTCAGAAAAGTCGCCGCCGTCCTCGGGGTCGTAGCCGACGGTGAGTTCGAACGTCTCGTCGGTGTCGGGCGAGGAGATGGTGTAAAATCGCGCCTCCTGCTCGCCGTCGATAATCGTCGAGAGCTTGACGAACTGCCCGGGCGTGCCCTCGAAGTCGGCGGGCGTGTCGAGGTCGATCGCGACGGTGTCTGGACCGACATCGCGAACGGCACGAACGGTCGTTTCGGTGGGTTCCATACCCGACGGGAGTGGCGGGCGGTGAAAGGCACTTTCGGTCAGCGGCCGATGGGCGCAAGTGGACGTTCGAACGCTTCTGTGAGACTGTGTGGACAGAGTTGTAGAAACGGGCCGTAATCGCCGGTATTTACACGTCTTTCCGGAGATTCGAGACGGCGCGGAGTAGACTATTCAGAAGCCTTAACGTCCGGCGGAGTGAATCGCAACACAGCATGACAGAGGACCTCAACTGGGCCGTCGGCGGAGAAGCCGGCGACGGGATCGACTCTACGGGGAAGATCTTCGCTCAGGCTCTCTCGCGGGCGGGACGACACGTCTTCACCTCGAAGGATTTCGCGTCCCGGATCCGCGGTGGCTACACGGCCTACAAGGTTCGCACGTCCGTTGACCGCGTCGAGAGCGTGGTCGATCGCCTCGACATCCTCATCGCGCTGACCGAGCGCACCGTCGAGGAAAACATGGACGAACTACACGACGACTCGATCATCATCTTCGACGGCGAGCGCTCCATGATGTCAGACTTCCAAGCGCCCGGCGAGATGTTCGGACTCGACGTGCCGCTCAAGCGGCTCGCCGAGGAGGCCGGGGGCGCAATCATGCGCAACATCGTCGCACTCGGTGCCGCGTGTGAGGTGTCCGATTTCCCGATCGAGAACCTCGACGAGTCGCTGGAAAAGCGGTTCGGCAACAAAGGCGAGTCAATCGTCGCCAACAACAAGGAGGCCGCCCGGCTCGGCCAGGAGTACGTCCAGGAGGAGTACGACCTCTCGACGCCGTACGAACTGGAGACGACCGACAGCGACTACGTCCTCCTCAACGGCGACGAGGCGATCGGGATGGGCGCAATCGCCGCCGGCTGTCGCTTCTACGCCGGCTACCCGATTACGCCAGCGACCGACGTGATGACGTACCTGAAGGGGCGCATCGAGCGCTTCGGGGGCAACGTCGTCCAGGCGGAAGACGAGCTGTCGGCCATCAACATGGCACTCGGTGCGGCTCGCGCGGGTGCGCGGTCGATGACAGCTACCTCCGGTCCGGGTATCGACCTGATGGCTGAGACGTTCGGTCTCGTCGCCACCTCGGAGACGCCGCTGGTCATCGCCGACGTGATGCGCTCTGGTCCCTCGACGGGGATGCCGACGAAACAGGAACAGGGCGACCTGAACATGGCCTTGTACGGTGGCCACGGCGAGATTCCACGATTCGTCCTCGCACCGTCCAGCGTCTCGGAGTGTTTCTGGAAGACCGTCGAGGCGTTCAACCTCGCCGAGCAGTACCAGACGCCCGTCTACATCCTGTCGGACCTCGCGATGGCCGTCACGGAACAGACATTCCCGCCCGAGGTCTTCGACATGGACGAAGTCGAGATCAATCGCGGGAAGGTCGTCGACGAGGATTCCATCGAGGAGTGGCAGGACGACGCCGGCCACTTCAAGCCACACGCCATCACCGAAGACGGCGTCTCCCCGCGTGCCTTCCCGGGCACGGAGGAGGGTGCACACATGAGCACTGGGCTCGAACACGACGAACTCGGCCGCCGAACCGAGTCCACCGACATGCGCATCGAGCAGGTGGACAAGCGCAACCGGAAGGTCGAGACCGCCCGCGAGGAGGAGGAACTCTCGCCCCGCGAGTTCGGGGACGAGGACAGCGACAACCTCGTCGTCTCGTGGGGGTCCAACGAGGGCGCGCTGCGCGAGGCGATCGACCTCTTGGAGGACGACGGCGTGGACATCCGCGTCCTGTCGGTGCCGTATCTGTTCCCGCGGCCGGACCTCACCGAGGAGTTCGAGCGCGCAGAGGAGGTCGTCGTCGTGGAGTGTAACGCGACCGGACAGTTCGCGGACGTGTTAGAACACGACACCCTCCAGCGGGTGCAGCGGGTCAACAAGTACAACGGTGTCCGCTTCAAGGCGGACGAACTCGCCGGCGAGCTCAAGGAAGCCCTTGGCATCGTCGACGAGGCGGAGGTGCAAGCATGAGCTCAGAAAACGTCAGATTCGTCGACTTCAAGTCCGACAAACAACCGACCTGGTGTCCCGGCTGCGGTGACTTCGGGACGATGAACGGGATGATGAAAGCACTGGCCCAGACGGGTAACACGCCGGACGACACGTTCGTCGTCGCGGGTATCGGCTGTTCCGGCAAGATCGGGACGTACATGCACTCGTATGCGCTCCACGGCGTGCACGGGCGCGCGCTCCCGGTCGGCACGGGCGTGAAGATGGCCAACCCCGACCTCGAAGTGATGGTCGCGGGCGGTGACGGTGACGGGTACTCCATCGGTGCCGGCCACTTCGTCCACGCCGTGCGCCGCAACGTCGACATGACGTACGTCGTCATGGACAACCGCATCTACGGGCTGACGAAGGGGCAGTTCTCGCCGACCTCGCGCGAGGACTTCGAGACCTCGACCTCGCCGGACGGCACCCACCAACAGCCCATCAACCCACTGGCGCTCGCGATGGCGGCCGGCGGCAGCTTCATCGCGCAGTCGTTCTCCTCTGACGCACAGCGACACGCGGAAATCGTTCAGAAGGCGGTCGAACACGACGGCTTCGGCTTCGTGAACGTGTTCTCGCCGTGCGTCACGTTCAACGACGTGGACACGTACGACTACTTCCGCGACTCGCTCGTCGACGTCGGCGACTCCGACCACGACCCGACCGACTACGACGCCGCCAAGGAGAAGATTCTCGACCGCGAGACCGAGTATCAGGGCATCCTCTATCAGGACGAGTCCTCGAAGCCGTACAACGAGCTCGAGGGCGCGACGGAGAACATGGCCGATATCGACGAGTCCCCGCCGGAGGAGGCGATGGACCTCGTCCGCGAGTTCTACTAAGCTGCAGTTTCTTTCCGTTTTCGCGTCGAACAGCCGCAGTACTCGGTGATAAACTGCGGTCCAGCGAGCATCCCCAACCGAAACGCCTGATAGCTGGGAGCACGCATATTTCGTATGAGCGGAGACGAGACCGACAACTTCGACGTCATCGTCGCCGGCGCGGGTCCAGCCGGGGGGCAGTGCGCCCGAGACCTCGCCGCACGCGACTACGATGTCCTCCTCTTAGAGACCGAACCCGAAGACGAGTTCCCGCGCCAGAGCAACAAGTCGACCGCCGGGACGTTCCCGCGGATGACCGGCGCATTCGGCGTTCCCGACCGACTCGTGGAGCAGTTCACGGACAGCGTCATCGTCGAGTCGCCGAACGACCACTACGAACAGGAGCAGCCGGGGGCGGTCCTCGACTTCGTGGGGTTCAAGCAGTGGCTCGTCGAGGAGGCTCGCGAGAACGGTGCCGAGGTGCGTTTCGACGCCCGGGTGAACACGCCCATCACCGAGGACGGCCGCGTCGTCGGCGTGACGTACGCCGGCTCCGAGGAGGTCCACGCAGACATCGTCGTGGACGCGACGGGACCGAGCGCGTCGCTGGCGAAGACACTCGACGTGGTGAACCTCCATCGCGCGAACCAGGCCATCGGTATCGATTACAAGCTGGAAGGACTGAATCTCGACCACGAGGAGTACGCAGACCTCACCGGGTCGATGATGCTGCGGCTCGACCACGACATCGCGCCCGGCGGCTACTCGTGGATTTTCCACACCGGCGGTGACACCGCGAAGGTCGGGGTCTGTTACATTCAAAACGAGCGCCACGATGAGGTCGCGCGCGACGATATGCGCATCGACGACTACCTCGACTACTGGCGGGAGACGGACCCGCGGTTCGAGGGTGCACAAGCCATGGAGGGTGAACACATCCTCCGGGGGTCGGCACACATCCAGATGCCCGGCTCGCTCTCGACAGACGGCTTCATGGCCGTCGGTGACACCGTCCCGACCATCGACCCGCTGTGGGGCGAGGGGATCCACCAAGGAATGAAGTCGGGTCGCGCGGCGGCCGTCACCGCCGACCACTGTCTGACGGGCACGGACCGCAACGTCTCCGCGGACGAGATGAGTATCTACGACGGGCTCTGGCACGAGCAGGTCGCACCGAAGATGTCGAAGCGACTGCTCATGACCGAACTGCTGTATCTCGTCGACAACGACCGGTACGACCGGTTCGTCCGTACCATGCGAGAGTTACCGAACGACACGCTGTCGAGTGCAAACACCGGAAGTCTGCGCGCCATCGCTAAGCTACTCGAACCCGGCGACCTGTCGTATCTCGCCCAGCTCGCGCGAAATCGCCTCTCGGACCCGTACGGTCGCTGGAACCCTCTCTCGTAACGAGGGGCCGCCGCGACCGTAAGCCGTTTTCGGCCACGCCGCGTACCCGAGCGTATGTCACAACAACAGTCGGCTGACGAGGTTCCGGTACGCGACGGCATGCCCATGTTCGGGTTGGGAACGTGGGAGAACGACGACCAACAGCAGGTCGCAGACTCCGTCCAGACCGCACTCGAAATGGGGTATCGCCACATCGATACCGCACAAATCTACGGGAACGAAGAGGGCGTCGGCGACGGTATCGCCGCTGCCGACGTGCCACGGGAGGACGTCTTCCTCGCCTCGAAGGTGTGGATATCGAAGCTCGGCCACGACGACGTGATTTCCTCCACGAAGGAGAGCCTACAGAAGCTCGGCACGGACTACGTCGACCTGATGTACGTCCACTGGCCGGCCGGCGCGTACGACGCCGAGGAGACGCTGTCGGCGTTCGCCGAACTGAAACAGGAGGGACACATCGAGCGCATCGGCGTCTCCAACTTCGAGTCGGAGCATCTCGACGCCGCACGGGAGGTGCTCGGCGACGACGTGTTCGTCAATCAGGTGGAGATGCACCCGCGACTCCGACAGGAGGCGCTGCGCGACTACTGTGCGGATGCCGACGTTGAACTCGTCGCGTACTCGCCGCTCGCGCGGGGCGGCGTCTTCGATATGCCGACAGTCTCGGAGATCGCCGACAAACACGGCGTGAGCGAACCGCAGGTGAGTCTCGCGTGGCTGCGCCAGAAGGGCGTCACCGCGATTCCGAAGGCGACCAGCCAGTCACACATCCGCGACAACTGGGAGAGTCTCAAGCTCGAACTCGACGAGGCGGATATCGAGGCAATCGACGCCATCGACGAGACCGAGCGGTGTGTGAACCCGGATTTCGGTCCGGATAGCTGGGCGTAACCCCTTTCGCCACGTTCAAGATTCGGCTTCTCGAACCTCGTGTATGACACGCTCTGTCTGGCTGAAGGCCGACGACACCGTCGGCGACTGGGAGACACGCCGCGAGCGCATCACCGCGGGGCTGGAAGCTGGCGTCGACGTCGTCCTAGTGGACGCGAAGGATGTCGACCGCGTCCGGGAACTCGGGCAGGTGACCGTCGCCGCCTTCGTCGGTGACGACGTGCACGTGATGGACAACGACGACGACGACTACGGCGAACCCGACATCCGCGTCGTCGGAAAGGGCGGCGAGGGCGACGCGACGGTCGAGCTTCCATCCGATTTCTCCGGGAGCGCCGACCTGACGACGCTCCGCCGGGGCAACGCCGACGCCTCGTACGTCCGCATCTTGGACCAGGACTACGAGACGTTCGCACAGGAGGCCGCCACTGAGGCCGACTACACCGTCGTCATCGGCGAGGACTGGCAGATCATCCCGCTCGAGAATCTCATCGCGCGCATCGGCGACGAGACGGAACTCGTCACCGGCGTCCGCAACGCCGAGGAGGCCCGCACCGCCTTCGAGACGCTCGAACTCGGGGCCGACGCCGTCCTGCTCGACAGCGGCGACGTGGGGACGATTCGGGACGTGGTCGACGTGCGCGACGCCTCCGAGCGCGAACAGCTCGACTTGGAGTACGCGACCGTCACCGCCGTCGAGGAGACTGGCAGCGCCGACCGCGTCTGTGTCGACACCGGCTCGATGTTCGATCACGACGAGGGGATGCTCGTCGGCTCGATGTCGCGGGGACTCTTCTTCGTCCACGCCGAGACCGCCGAGTCGCCGTACGTCGCCTCTCGCCCGTTCCGCGTGAATGCGGGAGCAGTCCACGCCTACGCGCGCACGCCGGGCGGCGGGACGAAGTATCTGGCCGAACTCGGCTCCGGCGACGAGGTGCAGATCGTCGCGACGGACGGGTCGACACGCGAGGCGATCGTCGGTCGCGCGAAAATCGAGAAGCGCCCAATGTTCCGCGTTGAGGCCGAAACCGAGAACGGCGACCGCATCGAAACGCTGCTCCAGAACGCCGAGACCATCAAGGTCGCCACCGAGGAGGGCCGCACCGCAGTCACCGAACTCGAAGCCGGTGACGAGATCCTCATCTACTACGAGGACACCGCCCGCCACTTCGGCGAGGAAGTCGACGAGAGCATCATCGAGAAGTAGTCACTCCCCCGACAGCGACTCGACGAGCTCCGCGAGCGTTTCGAGGTCGTACTGGCCGGGAGCGGTCGCGTCGCTCGGGTCGACGGGCGCGTAGCCGATTTTCGAACCGTACCCTGGCGCAACGGCGCGCGTGTGTGCGCCGACCTCGCCCATCGCCATCGTCGCGACGGTCGCCCCCTCCCGAGTCATCGCATGCGTGATGGAGAGCAGTCGGAGGGTCTCCTCGCGCGTCTCGGCGGTGACGGCGAGCTTGCCAACGTCGCCGGCTGCGGCCGCCCGCGCTAGCAGTCGGGCCAGCTGTTCGCTTTCCGGGGTTCCCTCGAAGTCGTGGACGCTCGCGACGACCGCGGCGTCGTGCTCGTGGGCGTAATCGAGCGTCGGCTGTGCGCCGTCCTCGATGGCCGCGATCTCGACGTCGATGGCCGCGACGGCATCGTGTTCGCTTGCCGCTTCGAGCGCGTCGAGTCGGCCGTCGTCGTCGGCTTCACCACCCTCCCACGTCGGACGGTTCGTACACAGGAGGGGAAGGTCACCGTCGTAGTCGGCGAGTTGGTCGAGGGGGTCCTCGGCGAGGTCCATTCGGAACTCCACGAGGTCTGCGTGGTCGCGGGCCGCGGGTTCGTCGGCGAGTGTTGCCGTCGAGGCCGCGAGACGGAACCGCTCGAAATCGAGCGTATCGCTGGTCATACCCGAAGGTCGGGCGGTGGGATGAAAACCCCGACGACACGGCTCAGACTGGGTCGTACGCCGCGTGCCACGTCCGACCGTCGCGGGCCACGTCCGCGACCTCGTAGAGGCGAATCCGGCGCTCGCGGCGGGTCTTCACGCCGAAGTCGTAGTGGTCGGCCTCGTAGTCGGTCGGGTGGTCGGCGGCGAAGGCCCGCTGGCTGTCGAGTCGGTCGCTCACTACCCCGGTAGAGAGGGCTGGTGCGTCGGTGACCGCCCGCTCGAACGCAGAGAGGAGCGAGCCGTCGCGCTCGTAGCCGACGGAGTTGCGGCCCGCGACGAGCGCGGCCAGCGAGGTGGTGCCGGTCCCCCAGAAGGGGTCGAGCACTGTGTCGTCGTAGACGGAGAACATCGAAACCAGTCGGTAGGGCAACTCGAACGGGAACGCGCCCGATCGGTCGCGACCGCCGTCAGCGAGGGTCTGGCGACGGCCGCGAATCTCCCACGCGTCTGAAAACCAGGTGTTGCGCTCGTCCCAGAAGTACGCCGACTCGTAGCGCGTCTCGTCGCTGGGCGGGAACTCGCGGGGGCCGCCGTTGCGAAAGAGGAGGATGTGCTCGTGTTCGAGCGTCGGGTAGGCGTTCGTCGGCAACATTCCGCTGCCCATGAACTTGTTTTGTGCGTTGGTCGGCTTGCGCCAGAGGATATCGGGGAGCGTGCTGAACCCGTGAGCGCGCATCCGACGGGTGATTTCCGCGGCGTTCGGATACTGCTGGAACTCGCCCATGCTGCGCGTGGCGTCACCGACGTTGACGGCCACGATTCCACCCTCTCTGACCACGTCGGCGAGTCGCGCCCACACCCCGTCGAGCACGTCGTGCATCAGCCGGAAGGCACGGTCGCCCTCCCCGTCGTCGAGTGCGGTCCCGATGGCGGGGTCTTGTGCGCTGAAGGTGTCGTCCCACATCTCCACCATCGGATACGGGGGGGAAGTGACCACGAGGTCGACACGCTCTACCGAGAGGTCGCGGGCGTCGCCGACTCGAACCTCGTGGCTCGTCTCCACACTCTCCACGGGAGGGTCGCGCTTACGGGTCTTGCGGTCTGAATCGCACAGCCGAACGGCTTTTCTGCCGGTAGCTGTCACCTGTGGTATGACTCTCTCGCGGTCGTCGGTCGAGACGGTGTGTTTCGACTTAGACGACACCCTCATCGAGTATCGACAGGACAGCGACGAGACGCTGAACACGGCGTTTCGTCGCGCCGGCGTCGGTCGATTCTGCTCCAGCGACGAGCTGTGGGCGCTGGCCTCGGAGACGCCGGACGCGGACGACGACCACCAGTTTCTGACGGATCTGTTCCGAGCGGCGGCAAAGCGTCACGGGGGGCCCACGGAATCGGCCGAGACGCTCGCCCGGACGTACGAGGCCGCGACCGACCACACCGACGTGCGGTTTCGCCCCGGTGCGGAAGCCGCACTCGATGCGGCCCGCGAGCTCGGTCCGGTGGGTCTCATCACGAACGGCGGGCCCGAGATTCAACGCCAGAAGCTCCGCGCGCTCGATTTGGGGTCGGCGTTCGACACGACGGTTTATGCCGGCGCGGAGACACCACCCAAGCCGGCCCGCGAGCCGTTCGACCGCGCGCTCACCGACCTGAACGCCGACCCGACCGAAACTCTGTACGTCGGGAACTCGCTGCACCACGACGTAGCCGGTGCCGGCGGTGCGGGGCTTCAGACGGCGTGGTATCCCCGCGAGGGCGACCGCGGCAAGCGGGCAGACACCCACGCGCCGGACCACACGTTCGATTCGCTGTCCGACCTCGCGCGACTGCTCGAGTGATGCCCGTGCGCTCGGAGGACCCCTTCGAGCTGTGAGCTACGAGGCCTGCAAACCGCCGTCGGCGTGGAGCAGTTCGCCGGTGACGCAGCCCGCCGCCTCGTTCGCCAGCCACAGGAACGCCGGCGCAACGTCTTCGAGGTGGCCAACCTGACCCAGCGGGACGGGTTTTAGGAACTATTCGAGGCCCGCGCGGTCGAGCGCCTCGTCGGTGGTCGCGTCGTCGTGGACGACGGCGCTGACGGCGGTGGCGATGGCTTCGGGGTCGTCGTGTTGGAAGATAGAGCGACCCATCGAGACGCCCGCGCCGCCGGCGTCCATCGTTCCGCGGACGGCCTCGATGGTCTCGCGGTTCGTCCCCTTCGACCCGCCGGCGATGACGACCGGAAGCCGCGTCGACTCGACGACGTGCTCGAAGCTGTCGGCGTCACCGGAGTAGCCGGTCTTGACGACATCCGCGCCGAGTTCCTCGGCAAAGCGGACGGCGTGACCGAGCGATTCGGGGTCCGTACCGTCGATACCCTCACCGCGGGCGTATGCCATCGCGAGCACGGGAATCCCGAGGCGGGTGGCCTCCTCGGTCACCCGTGCGAGGTCCTCCAGCTGCTTCGGCTCGTATTCGGAACCGACGTTGATGTGGAGCGAGACGGCGTCCGCGCCGGCGCGAACTGCTTCCTCGACCGTTCCGGACATCCGTTTGTCGTCCTCGTCCGGTCCGATGGTGGTGGAGGCGTTCAGGTGGATGATATACCCCTTCTCGTTTTTGTTCGGATGGACGCGCGGGGCGATTCCCTTCTGCGTGAGGACGGCGTCTGCACCCCCGCGGGTGACGCCGTCAATGGTCGATTCGATATCCTTCAGGCCGGTGACGGCCCCCATCGTGATGCCGTGGTCCATCGGGACGACGAAGTAGTTGCCATCGGTGCTAATCCGGTCGAGTCGTGCGTTGAGTCCTGTGTGCATCTCAATTCTATTGTGCGCCCTCCAGCGCGCCCGCCTTCAGTTCTTGACAGAGCGATTCGAGTTCGGCTGCGGTCTCCTCGGTCGGGGAGTCCGTCTCGGTCCCCTCGGCGATGATATCTACCAGTGCGCTGCCGACGATAATCCCGTCGGCGCCACCGGCAATTATGTCGCGTGCGTGCTCGCCGGTCTTGATACCGAAGCCGACCGCCTTGGGGATGTCGTAGTCGGCGAGTCGGTCGAGACTCGACGTCGTCTCGTTGCTCACGTCGTCGCGCGCCCCTGTGACGCCGAGGCGCGCCTGTATGTACAGATATCCCGAGGAGAGCGAGACGAGTCGGTCGAGCCGCTCGTCGTCCGTCGTGGGCGCGACGATGAAAACCAAATCGAGCCCGTGTCTGTCACACGCCTCGCGCAGCGGGTCGGCCTCCTCTGCGGGGAGGTCGGGGACGACGAAGCCGTCGATACCGACCGACTTCGCCTTCCGGACGAACGGCTCCGGTCCGGATTCGTCGCCGTACTGGTAGATGAGGTTGTAGTAGGTCATACAGACGACCGGCACGTCCACGTCGAGGTCGGTGACGAACTCGAAGTAGCGGCCGACCGTCATCCCGCCCTGCAGGGAGCGAACGATAGCGTTCTGGATGGTCGACCCCTCGGCAATCGGCTCCGAGAACGGAAGCCCGAGTTCGATGATATCGGCCCCGCCGCGGGCCAGCGCCTCGACGTATTCCAGCGAGGCCTCGTAGCTGGGGTCGCCAGCAGCGAGATACGGGATGAACGCCGGTTCGTCGGCGAAGGCGGCGTCGATAGCCGGATTACTCATCGAAGACCTCCATCGTGGGCGCGTTCGGGAGATCCCGCTTTGCGGTCTCCTCGAGCGCGGCTTCGAGGTCCTTGTCCCCGCGGCCGGAGACGTTCACGACGACGAACTCACCGAGGTCGGCGTCGGTTTCGAGGAAGGCGAACGCGTGGGCCGTTTCGAGGGCCGGAATGATGCCTTCCTCCTGTGAGAATCGGTGGAACGCCTCCAGTGCGGCGTCGTCGTCGACATTCACGGGCGTGACGCGGTCGTCGTCGACGAGCTTCGCGAGTTCCGGACCGACGCCCGCGTAGTCCAGCCCGGACGAGACGGAGTGTGACTCCATGATCTGACCGTCGGTGTTCTGGAGCAGCTTGGTGCGGGCACCGTGGAGGACGCCCTCACTCCCCGTCGAGAGCGAGGCCGAGTTGGGTGCGACACCGCGTTCCTCGTCTACGTCGAGCGAGGAGCCGCCTGCCTCGACGGCGAACAGCGACACGTCCTCGTCGGCGTCGGTGTTCGAGTCCGGGGCAGTCGAGAAGGGAGAGTCGCTGGTGAAGTCGGCGAAGATGCCCATCGTGTTCGAGCCGCCGCCGGCGCAGGCGACGACGGAATCCGGGAGTCGGCCGTACTGCTCGCGGGTCTGTCGGCGCGTCTCTTCGGAGATGATTCGATGGAAGTCACGCACCATCGCGGGGAACGGGGCCGGACCGACGATGGAGCCGATGACGTAGTGGGTGTTCTCGACGGTCGTGGCCCAGTCGCGCATGGTCTCGGAAATCGCCTCCTTCAGGGTGCCGCGGCCGATGTCGACGGGGTTGACCTCGGCACCGTTGATGCGCATCCGGAAGACGTTGGGTCGCTGGCGGTTCACGTCGCGGCGACCCATATAAATCTCACAGGGCATATCGAGGTGCGCAGCGGCCATCGCAGTCGCGGTACCGTGTTGGCCCGCGCCCGTCTCGGCGATAATGCGCTCTTTGCCCATGTACTTCGCGAGCAACACCTGTCCGAGGGCGTTGTTGAGTTTGTGTGCGCCGCCGTGGAGCAGGTCCTCGCGCTTGAGATAGATGTCGCGGTCGTAGCGCTCGGAGAGGTTGTCCGCGCGCTGGAGCGGCGTCGGCCGACCGCCGAAGTCATGGATGCGTTCACGGAACTCGTCCATGAAGCCGTCCTCGTTCGCGAGAACGTACCGCTCGTAGGCGTCGGTCAACTCCTCGATCGCGGGCATCAGTGCCTCGGGCACGTACTGGCCGCCGTAGTCGCCGAACGTTGTGTCAGTCTCTGGCATGTGTGAGTCGGTGTGTGTTCTGCTCGACGTCGCCGTCCATAATCGCCGAGCCGACGAGCAGGGCGTCGGCTCCGGCCGTGCGCATCCGTCGCACGTCGTCTATCGTATGTATGCCGCTCTCCGCTATCAGCGTGACGCTCTCCGAGGCCGCCGGCGCGACCGTCTCGAAGGTGTCGAGGTCGACTTCCAGCTCCGCGAGGTCGCGGTTGTTGACCCCGACAAACTCCGCGCCCGCCGCGACGGCGCGTTCGAGTTCCGCGCGGGTGTGCGTCTCCACGAGCACCTGAAAGCCCCGCTCGCGGGCCGCAGCGAGCATCGGTTCGAGGTCGTCGCCCAGAAAGCGCGCGATGAGTAGTACCACGTCGGCCTCAGCCACGTCGAGTGCCGCCTCGTCGAGGACGAAGTCCTTCCGGAGGACGGGTACGTCGATGGCGGCCCGAACCCGTTCGAGCGTCTCGACGGAGCCGCCGAAGTGGTCGGGTTCGGTGAGCACGGAGAGAGCAACTGCGCCGCCGGCGACCATCTCGCGCGCGAGGTCGACGGGGTCACCGCGGCGTTCACCGTCCGTCGTCGGGCTGGTTGGCTTGACCTCCGCGATGAGCGGGACGCGACCGTCGCGTTCGGCGCTCGCGAACGCGTCCGCGAGCGAGCGCGGGTCGACGGACACGCGCCCGTCGCCGCCGCCCCGGTCGCGGGCCGCGGCGAGAATCGAGCGTACCTCGGGGGCCATCTCGTCGGCGTTCATATATGTACATTAGTGGGTGTATCTGTGCAAAAGAGTTGTGCCATCGGCGCGGGGGCGGCGGTCGAACAGCGCGTTTTTCCCCATCCCGACGAACGACGAAATATGCCATTCGTTACGAAGCTCTCCTTCGAGAGCGGGGACCGCGAGGTGCTGGACCGCGTGGTCAACGACATCAAGGAACGCGCTGCCCACAAGGGCGTCCAACTGAAGGGACCACACCCCCATCCGGCGACAGAGGTGTCCGCACCGCAGTACAAGCGGCTCCAGCCGGGCGACGGCTTCGAGCCATGGAAATTCAGCGTCTACACCCGCGATATCGAGATACACGACCACGACCAGTTCGCCCGCGAGGTGGCCGGCGACGAGTACCCCGAGAGCATCCACGTCGAGGCGAACGTCGAGCAGCGAAGCGGCGTCGGCACCTGACGGCGAGATTTTTCACGGTCGGGCGTCCAGTGAGGGTATGAGCCTGACAACTCGCGACGCACTCGTCGCCCTCCGGCGCGACCTCCACCGGTATCCGGAGCCAGCCTGGCGCGAGTTCTACACCACCTCCCGCATCGTCGACGAACTCGAACGCATCGGGGTCGACGAACTGCATCTCGGCCGCGACGCCCTCGAGAGCGAGGCGCGGATGGCCGTCCCCGACGCCGAGGAAATCGAGGCGTGGCGAGAGCGCGCACGCAAGAAGGGTGCCCGCGAGGACGTACTGGAGGCTGCGGAAGGCGGTCACACCGGTGCAGTCGCCGTCCTCGAGAAGGGCGAGGGACCGACCGTCGCGCTCCGGGTCGATATCGACGCGCTCCCACAGAAGGAGTCCGAGCTCTCGGACCACCTGCCGACGGCGGAGGGGTTCCGCTCCGACAACGAGGGCCACATGCACGCCTGCGGCCACGACGCCCACGCGACGATTGGGTTGGGCATCCTCGAGCGCGTGAAGGAGTCGGAGTTTGCGGGTACGTTCAAGATTCTGTTCCAGCCGGCGGAGGAGGTCGTCGGCGGCGGGAAGGCGATGGCCGAATCCGGCCACCTCGATGACGTGGACCACATGCTCGCGCTCCACGTGGGTCTCGACTACCCGACCGGCGAAGTGGTCGCGGGCATCGACGGCTTCCTCGCGGTCGCACAGCTTCACGCCGAGTTCACTGGCCACCCGGGCCACGCCGGCGCAAAGCCCGAAGAGGGGTACAACGCCGTACAGGCGATGGCCGCCGCCGTGCAGGGACTCTACGGGATTCCCCGCCACTCCGACGGTGCGACTCGAGTCAACGCCGGCCGCGTCGAGGGGGGGACGGCCTCGAACATCATCCCCGAGTCGGCGAGGATGGACATCGAGGTGCGCGGCGAGACGACCGAACTGAAGGAGTTCGTCCACGAGCGAGCGATGGACGCGCTCGAGGGGTCCGCGCAGGCGTACGGCTGTGAGGTCGACGTGGACGTGGTCGGTGACGCGCCGAGCGCGACCAGCGACGAGTCGCTCGTCGAACTCGTGGCCGAGAGCGCCGAGACCGTCGAGGGGGTCGAGTCGCTCGTTCGCCGCGGCGACCTCGGGGGAAGCGAGGACGCGACCTACCTGATGCAGTACGTTCAGGACAACGGCGGCGACGCCTGCTACGTCTGTATCGGTACCTCTCACCCCGGCGGCCACCACACCGCGACGTTCGACGTGGAGGAAGACACCATCCCCATCGGCGTCGACACGCTCGTCGGCACCATCGAGCGACTGGGCTGACGGTCGCAACGTTGACAGTCGCTGGGTGACAGACATCGGTATGGCAGCCGAGCAACCCCGCGAGCGCGAGGGGATCTTCCACGGGCTGAAGGTCGATATCGTCGCCCTCCACGAGTCGTGGATGCAACTCGTGTTTCCCCGCCAGCGCGGACGCGAACACTCTGTGCTCGGCAAGTGGCAGCCGACAACGACCGGCGACAAGCTCAAATATCGGTTGTGGGCGCTGCTCGGCGTCCCGCTCGTCGCGTTCATCTATCCCTTCGTGCTTGCCGGTTTCGCCGTGCGGTTTCACGCGACGCGGCTCGACAGCGGCGTCGCTAGAGTCGGCGGCGTCGGCATCCTGCTGCTCTCGTTGCTCCTGTGGGGTGGGTTGACGGCCGCCGCCCGCATCCAGTTCGGGGCGACAGCCGAGGGGTTCTACGCCGTCGCGGCCGCCTCCGTCACCGCCGTGCTCGCGAGCCTGCTCGCGCTCGGCTTCCGAAGGCTCGGCGGTCGATTCACCACCGTCCTGCTCGGCTACCCGTTCGCGATGACCGCGCTGTTTCTCCCGCCGATCGTGGCCGCACTCTACTCGCCGACCGTCGCGGACGCCGTGCTCCCGCGGAGCTTCGACCTCGCGGTGTACTTCCTCGACAACATCGCGCCGGCGACGCTGGCGGAGATGCTCCGTGCGTCGTACGACCTCGAAGGCGTCGCGTACGTCATCATGTGGTTCGGCGTCGCGGTGCCGCTGGGGTGGCTCCTCGGTGTCGTCGTCACCCTCGCGAACGTTGTTCGTCCGACCGAGGCGTGACCCGCCCGCAAACGACTTTTGCCCCAGCGCGCCCATCGTCAGGTATGGAGTTCAACGAGACGACGACTGGCGGACTGTTCATCGGGTTAGTGATCGTGGCGCTGCTCGCTCTGATTCTCGCGCCGATTCCGATGGGGACATCGACTATCCTGATGATGGTCGGGCCGTCCATGCTGGTGTTCGGCGCGATCTGTCTCGCGCTGGGCGTGAAGCTGGGCGAAAACCGCGCGAGCGGGCTCTGAAACCATCGCTATCGGGCGAAAAGAACTGAGAAGCTAAATCGACCGCGCGTTACATGTAGCCGAGGTCGCGCAGCCGGCCCATCAGGTCCTCCTTATCCTGTGCGCGGCCTGCGCGCTCGGTCGTGTTCTCCATGTCCTGTAGCCACGCCGGCTCCTCGGCGGACTTGTCCGTCGAGATTTCGGAGCCGAGCGAGCGGAAGCCAGCGAAGTACTTCGGCGACACTGGAATGTCCTCGTGGGCGAGGTCGTTCGGCAGGTCGTCGAAGCTCTGTGGCACGTAGCCGTCGTCCGGGTACCCTTCGACGGTCTCGGGCACGACGAAGTACCAGAACGCCTGCCACACGTCCGCTTCCTTGAACTGCAGGATGGGCTGGATGCGGTCGTGGGGCGGATAGATGTCCGGGTCGTGGCGTGGCGAGAAGAACGTCTCGTCGGCACGGGCGTCCTGCTCGTCCCAGCGAATCCCCGAGATAATGCCGTCGATGCCCTCGGATTCGAGCGTGTCGTTCAGCGCGACCGTCTTGAGGAGGTGATTGCCGACGTAGGTGTCGAGCAGGAACGGGAACGTATCCTCCTCGTACTCGAGGATGTTGCGGATGTGGTGTTGGTTGTGCTCGGAGAGCTCATCAACGGGGATGTCGTCGCCGGGCGTGAGACCGTTGGCGTCGACGTAATCGCCAACGTCGTCGTTGCGGGCGTACTTCAGGTCGATATCCCACCGGTCTGCCCACCGTTCGGCGAACTCGATGAGTTCATCGAAGTGCTGGAAGTGGTCGATGAAGACCGCGGGCGGCATCTCAATGTCGTCGTACTGCTCGACGACCTCCTTCACGAAGTAGAGCGTGAGCGTGGAGTCTTTTCCGCCCGTCCACATCACGGCCGGGTTCTCGTACTCGCGCAGGCCCGTCTCGACCACGTCGAGCGCCTTCTGGAGCTTGTCTTCGATGTTCGGATAATCCTCTGGGTCCTCGTCTTCGCTGTCGGTGTAATCGACGCTCAGGTAGTCTGGAAACTCTGTCATCCTGGTAATTACATCTAATTAGAGAAAAAAACCTCTTTCGGGTTACGACGGTTCCAGCGCTGTCGAGGAGCGTCGAAAAAGTCGGAGGAGGGAAGCAATCAGTTGATGAACTTGTTATCCCGCCACTGCACCGTGTTTTCGGCCTCGCGTTCGCGTGGGTCCTCAACAATCTCGATGGTCGCAGCGCGGTCTTCGCCCTCGACGATGCGGTGAGCTTCGAGGGTGTCGTCGACGGCGGCGATAGCCGTCAGTTCGCCACGCTCGGCGTAGCGGGCCAGGTCACACAACACCTCGAACATCGGATACTGAAGCGCCGTGTTCTGGAGGACGGTCTCGCGGTCGCCCTTGAAGCAGGCGTACTCCCGGAGCTTGGAGTTGATTTCGGGCTCTTCTTCCTCCTCGGCCTGCGCGAGCGACCCCCACGAGGGACTGTCGCCGCCGCTGCTACTACTGTTGCTACCGAAGCCGGGCTGTGCATCTTCGGGGGGTTCCTCGACCCATTCGCCGTCTTCGTTCTCGTACACCCGGTTTTCCGCGATGCTGGCCTTCAGCTGTGCGGTCGGCGTGTACTTGGAGATGTTGTCCTCAGCGGAGACGGCCTTGACAATGAGGGTGTTGTTTCGACGGGTAATCTCGATGTCTTCGATTTCGACCGGAAGGTCGATCTCTTCGAAGAACTCGTGTACGTCGTCCAACGGCAACTCGAGTGTAGAGTGGAGTCGAAATACGCGACTGTTCATCGTTGATTCCCCCGATAAGCCAGTAATGTGGGTCCCTGCTCCTTCATGCTGGGTCTACTCCACAGTAGGGACCATATACATATAATCTCTCGGCTTGTAAGTCTTTCTGACAGTAGATACGTCAGCACCGTTCGTGAACTCCGCTACCTCCCGAAATCAGCGGTTTCGTAGCTAACAGATTCGATAGACAGCCGGTTACCGGCCACTCACATTGAAGTTATGTTTCTCGCAGGCGTAGGTGCTGTATGTCCGATACAACAGAGTACGAAGTGACAGTCGTCGGCGGGGGGCCGGCGGGTCTCACAACGGCACTCTACACGACGCGACTGGGCCACGACACCGCGATGATCAACCGCGGCGGTGGCCGCGCCGCGATGATGCTCGACACGCACAATGTCATCGGCGTTCCCGAAGAGACGAGCGGCAACGAGTTTCTCCAGACCGCACGCGAGCAGGTCGAGGAGTACGGTGCCGACTATCACCAGGACTTCGTGAGCGACATCGAGCGCCGCGAAGACGGCCGCTTCGACGTGACCGCCGGCAGCGTCTCGGTCGTCACCGAGCACGTCGTCCTCGCGACCGGCTTCTCGGACGTGCGACCGGACCCCCCGCTCCCTCGAACGGGCCGTGGGCTTCACTGGTGTCTCCACTGTGATGCGTACATGTTCGTCGACCAGCCCGTTTTCGTGATGGGAGCCGGCGAGGCGGCCGCGAAGGTCGCGATGATCATGCTGAACTTCACTGACGAGGTCGACCTGCTCACGCGCGGCGACGAACCGGAGTGGAGCGACGAGACCGACCGTCAGCTTGCCGCCCACCCCGTCGAGGTCGTCCACCAAGAAATCGAGTCGATGGAGAAAGGCGAGGACGGCTGGCTCGAATCGTTCACCTTCGTGGACGGCGAGACCCGCGAGTACCGCGGCGGCTTCCCGATGTACGGCAGCGACTACAACACCGCGCTCGCCGAGAAGCTCGGTGCCGAGCTCAACGACGACGGCACCATCGCCGTCGACGACCACGGACAGACGACCGCCGAGGGCGTCTTCGCCGTCGGCGATATCACGCCGGGTCACAACCAGATTCCGACCGCGATGGGAGAGGGTGCCCGCTGTGGCATCCAGAACCACTACGACCTCCGCACGTTCCCGATGTCACTCGATGAAATCGACGAACAGGGCGGCGATATCGAGCGGTCGGCCGCACCAGGAATCTCGGAGACCCTCCGGGGTCGCGCCCGCGAGCACAACGCCGAGGCCGCGGCCCCGCCGGTCGACCTCGACGAGGCCGCCGAGCCGGCAGACGACTGACGAGCGATACGGACAGCCCACGACGCTCACGTTTTTATCTCGTAACGCAGCCACCCAGCGCATGCGCTGACCACTGGCGTAGTGCGTTCGACGGTCGCGAGACCGCCGGTCTCGCCGGGGGCCGAGCGTGGCACGCGCACCGCGGCGACCGCCACCTGTTCGCCCGGCACAACTGCTTAGTTGCTTCTCCGTGACCCGAGAGCATGGACACGCGAAGTGCAGTAGAAATTGCCGACGGCGTGAAGGCCGGCGACATCTCGCCCGTGGCGCTTGTCGACGAGACGCTGGCTCGTATCGAGGAACGCAACGACCGGACGAACGCCTACGTCACGGTCATCGAGGAGCACGCACGCGAGGCCGCAGAGCGCGCCGAAACAGCGGCCGAAGCCGGCGAGGACCTCGGCCCGCTCCACGGCGTCCCGCTCGCGTTGAAGGACCTCCACGCCCACAAATCGGGGGTTCGGACGACGTTCGGAGCGAAGCCGTTCGCTGACCACGTCGCCGACGCGGACGCGATCATCACCGAGCGACTCGAAGCCGCCGGGGCAATCGTCCTCGGGAAGACGAACACGCCGGAGTTCGGTCACAAGCCGCGGACCGACAACAAGCTCGTCGGCGCGACCGGGACGCCGTTCGCCCCCGACCGCATTGCGGGCGGCTCTTCGGGGGGGTCCGCCGCGGCCCTCGCCGACGGACTCGCGACTATCGCTACCGGTTCGGACGTGGGCGGGTCGCTGCGCGTCCCGGCGTCGTGTTGTCACGTCGCGAGCGTGAAACCCTCCTTCGGACTCGTGCCTAACGGCTCGGGAGTGGATACATTCTCCTCACACACTCCAACGGGCGTGATGGGACCGATAGCACGAACCATCGAGGACCTCGCGGTCATGCTGGACGTGATGGTCGGACAAGACGACCGCGACCCCTTCTCGGTGCCGACGGACGGGGGGTACCACGAGACACTGGAGACAGCGACGACCGACGTGTCACTCGCGTACGCCAACGACCTCGGTGGGCTGTTTACCATCGAAGACGTGGTCACGGAGCAGGTCGAGAGCGCACTCGCCGCTGTCGAGGACGCTGGAGCGACCGTCGAGACGGTGGGTGTCGACGGACCGTCGAAGGGAGACCTGAACCACGCGTTCTCGCTTCAGGCGACGGCGAAGTTCGCCACGCTCGCACAGAACGTCGAGCGCGAGTTCGGTATCGACCTCGCCGGCGAGCACGCCGACGACGTGTCGTCGTCGCTGCTCGCGACTATCGCGCTCGGCGAGGGCCACGAGGCCGTCGAGTACAACGCCCAGAACGTTGTCCGGACGGCGATGTACGATGCGGTCGAAGATGCCATCGGCGACCATGACGCGTTGGTCTGCCCGACGCTCGCGGTTCCCCCCTTCCCGCTTGAGGCGGACAACCCGACTGAGATTGCGGGCGAACCGGCCAACGGCACGCTCACCGACTGGTCGCTGCCGTGGGTGTTCAACGTCACCGGCCATCCGGTCGTCTCCGTCCCCGCAGGGGTGACGGACGACGGGCTACCGGTCGGACTGCAGCTGGTCGGACACCGCTACACGGAAGCAGAGTTGCTTGCGACGGCACGGGCGTTCGAGCGCGCGAATCCGTGGCTCGACGCCTATCCGGACAGCTAGTCGTCGGCGAACGCGGAGCCGGCCCCTTCGGTCGCGGCGTCGTTCTCAATGCTCGGCGGGTAGACGCCGCGTTCTAGCTTCAGGTCGGAATTCGGACGCGCCATACAGGTGAGTGCGTACTCCTCGGCCTCCTCCTCGGTGAAACCGCGCTTCTCGACGATAGTCTGTTCGACCTCGCCCTCGTGTATCTTGGCCGTACAGGCCAGACACATGCCGACGCGACAGGAGTACTCCTGTGTGATTCCCTCCTCCAGACACCGCGAGAGGATGGTCTCCTTGTCGGAGCAGCTAATCGTCTCGCCGGTGCCGACGAATTCCACGGTGTACTCGGTCATAACTGGGCTACGACGAGTTGCCTCAAAACTCTTTACGGACGCGTCTCACCGGGCCTGAAAAGAGTTTTACCCGTCCGGTCGCCAGAAGGAGTAATGAGTACACACACCGTCGATGTCGCAATCGTCGGTGCGGGCACGAGCGGCTGTTATGCCGCGACGACGCTCGCACGGGCCGGCTACGACACTGTCATCGTCGAGCGGAAGGACGAGCAGGAGGCCGGCCACATCGCCTGTGGTGACGCCCTGAAAGGCGCGGACAACTTCCCCGAGGCGATTCCGAAGTCGAGTCTCCAACCCGCCTTCACCAACACCGATGTCGACCACGGTCGGTTCGAAGCCCCGAGTCAGGGCGTCGAACTCGACATTCCGGTTCCCGGTGAACTGGCCGTCATCGACCGCTACGAGTACGGGCGTATCCTCATCGACACGGCCGCCGACGTCGGCGTCGAGTTCCACTACGACACCGTCGTGCAGGACGTGACACAGGAGGACGGCCGCGTCACCGGGTTCACCGGTCGCCGAAAGGGTGAGCCGGTTACCTACGAGGCCGAGATGGTCATCGACGGCGCGGGGGCCCTCTCCATCCTGCAGGACAAAGCCGACTTCTCCGAGGCGACGTTCGACACGAACGTCCGCTACTCGCAGTTCTCCTCTGCGTACCGCGAGGTGCTCGAGGTGACGGAGCCGGTCGAGTGGGACGACGCGCTCGTTCTCAAGCCGACCAAGCGCTCTGCCGGCTATCTCTGGTACTTCCCGCACACGCCGACGGAGATCAACGTCGGTCTCGGCTTCCAGATGAGCGAAGAGCCGATGAAGCTCGTGCAGGACCTGCGTGAGGACATCAGCAAGCGCCCCGAGTTCGAGGGCGCAGAGGTGAAAGACAAGCTCGGCGCGGCCCTCCCGACCCGACGGACCTACGACTCCGCGACCGCGCCGGGATACATCGCCGCCGGCGACTCGGCCGCCCACGTCAACCCCATCTCCGGCGGTGGCATCGCCGGTGCGGCCTACGCCGGCAAGTACGCCGCCGAACAGGCGATACACGCCATCGAGCACGACGCCGTCGGCGACGAGGAGGAACTCTGGGAGTACAACACCAAGGTGATGGACCACTTCGGCGCGCGGTATGCGGCCCTCGACGTGTACAACATCTTCGCGATGGCAAACGGAATCGACGACCTAACGGCCCTCGCGGGCGTCATCCCGGGCCAACAGATCGCGAACGCACTCTACTCCGGTTCGTCGGGGATGTCGATTCCGCTCGCTATCAAGACTGCCTGGAAAGCGCGTGGTCACCTCGACACCGTCTACGACCTCTACCAGACGAAAGGACTGGCCGACCGACTCCTCGACCACTACGAGTCGTATCCCGACTCGCCGGCGGGCATCGCGTCGTGGCGGGCCGAACGCGACGCCATCATGGACGACGTGTACGCGAAGACCGGCGCAGAGGCGAAGTACTGACGCGAATACGAACTGTTTTCACCGCACTATTCGTTCAGGATGCCGTGATAGACGCCGCCGTGTCCCTGCTCGCCGGGATGGTGTTCGGACTCGCACTCGCTGCGCCCCCCGGCCCGATGAACGCAGTCATCGCCGAGGAGGCCGTCGTTCGCGGTCGCCTCGCCGGCGCACGCGCGGGACTCGGCGCTGCGACCGCCGACTTCGTCTTCTTCCTGCTCGCCGTATTCGGTATCGTCACGTTCATCGAGCGGTTCCAGCAGCTTCGGGGAGTGATGGTGCTCGTCGGCGGCTGTCTCATGCTGTATTACGCCTACGGCGCAATCAAGGACGTACAGGACACCTACACCGGTGAGACGACACCCGCAGAGGGCAAGGGGTTTCGGAAGGCGTTCGTCCTCGCGTTGACGAACCCGTACCAGATCGTCTTCTGGCTCACGGTCGGTGTCGGGCTACTCGAACCCGGGCGCACCGACGTACTCGCCGAGGCGTCGGCGTCGCTGGCAGGAGTACTCGTCGTCGAGACGGGGTCGCCCGCACTGCTGGTCGGGCTGTTCGCCGGTATCGGCCTTTGGGTAACAGCGTTTCCGACCGCGCTCGCGGCGGCGAAAGCGCGTATCGACACGCTCGCACCGGCGGTCGCATATCTCTCCGCTGCGGTGCTTGCCGGCTTCGGCTGCTACTTCCTCTATAACGGTGCGACGACGCTCGGCGCTTAGCCGTCAATCGGCGTCTCGATTCGCTCCATCTCAGCGATCTCTGCTTCGAGCCACTCCTTGAACCACCGGACGCGCTTGAGCCGCTGGTGGGCAATCGACTCGGCGGTGTCAGAGACGATGCGCGCGACGGCGTCTTCCCCGCGTTCGAGCACGCGCCCCACCATCTCGTTGGCGTCCATGTGCGTTCGGGCCTCGTACCCCATTCGCAGGAGCATCAACATGGTCCCGTTCGCACCGACCTTGTCGAGCAGGTCGGCCTCCATCAGACACCGAGCCTCCAGTGGCACGTCACGCAAATCGCCCTGAAACGAGTGGTCACGGACGGCCGCACACACCTGGTCGATGAACGAATCGGGGTAGTCCCCGTGTGACTCCAGATACTGGCGTGCGATGTTCGCGCCGACCTCGGCGTGTTCGTCCTGGTCGGCCTCCAGTTTCGCAACGTCGTGGAAGATGGCTGCGACGCGGGTCACGTCTTCGTTCGCGCCCTCCTCTCGGGCGATGTGGCGAGCGATACTCGTCACGTTGCGGATGTGGTTGAACCGGTACTGGGCGGAATGCCACGGGTACCAGCGCATCCGACCGCCTTCCTGTTCGGTCTCGACCGACGCCGCGAGATAATCGTGGACGAACCCGGCCATTTCCTCGAATTCCTCGTCCGTGACGGGGTTTTCCTGTATCTCAACACCCATCGCGGTCACCTCTGGCACGTCGAATAAAGCGGACGATAATCATCTTACCCGTACACAGGCGAGTCCGTCTATTCAGCGTTACGACAGGCTTGATACCCGTCCCGCTCCGTGTTCCGGTGTGACCGACGCACTGTATCTCGATTCCTCGACCGAACGCCGCTTCGAGGCGACCGTCGAACGCAGCCTCGACAGTCGGGTCGTCCTCGACCGGACACACTTCTACCCCGAGGGCGGCGGCCAGCCGGCAGACCGCGGCACGCTCGTGGCCGACGGCCGCGAGTGGACCGTCACCGACGTACAGAAATCCGACACCATCTACCATCACGTCACCGGTGAGCCACCTGCAGAAGGCACGGTCGCCACCGGAACCGTCGACGCCGACCGCCGCGATACTCTGACGCGGTACCACACCGCTCAACACCTCCTCTCGGCGATACTCCTCGATGAGTACGACGCCCCGACCCGCGGGAATCAGATCTACACCGGCTACGCCCGACTCGATGCGGCCTACGACCGGTTCGGTGAGACCGAACTCGCAGACATCGAAGCCCGGATGAACGCTCACGTCGAGGCCGACCGCGACGTTCGGTGGTACACCCTCGACCGCGAGAAAGCCGAGACCGAACTCGACCCCGAGCGCACCCGTATCGAACTCCTCCCGGACTCGATAACCGAGCTCAGAATCGTCGAAATCGCCGGTGAGGAGGGCGTCTTCGACCGCACGGCCTGTGCGGGAACACACGTCGAACAGACCGGTGACATCGGTTTCGTGGTGATTACAGAGCGAGAAAGCGCCGGCGCGGGCGAAGAGCGAATTCGCATCGAGTTGGAGTAGTCCCGGGCAGATTCGAACTGCCGTCAACGGCTTTCTCCTGTGTCAGTCCACACTGAGCACATCCAAAGGCCGCTATGATTGGCCACTACACCACGGGACTGCACGCGGGTGTAGTGGGGGTGGCTACAAGTGGTTTGCCTTCTCAGTCGGCAGCCTCCGAGCTCGGCAGTTCGGATTCGAGCAGCGAGCACATGTCGGCGTCGGCGTCGAAGCAGTCGGGACACTGCTCGGCGCGGTCGATAATCGTATCGAGGCGGTCGGCGACCGTGTCGTCGATGACCGATTCGAGCTGTTTGGCCTCGCCGCGGAAGGCATCTTCCTCGACTTCGAGCACCTCGACGAGGAACCGCTCGATGATACAGTAAGTTTCGAGGGCTTCCCGCGCTCGCATGATGCCCTCGTCGGTGAGCGAGACCCCCTTGTATTTCTCGTGGTCTGCGAGCCCGCGCTCTTGTAGTTTGCCGATCATCTCGTTTGCGCTGGCCGGCGACACGTCGACGGTGTCGGCAATCGCGCCCGTTGAGGCCGGGCCGTCGGTCGCTTCCTGAATCAGGTACACCGCTTTCAGATACTGTCGCTGTGTGTTCATCGTGTCTCCATCAGTTGGGTCACGTCTTCGACGCCGGCTTTCTCGTCTGCGCGAATCTCTCGGAGCGTGTCGAGCAGTTCCCCGCGCTCGACAGTGAGCTCCACGCTCGACCCCTCGATTGCCTCGATGAGGTCGTCATAGAACTTGTAGGCGGTCTCCTCGTTGGCGAGCTGGTCGTACAACACGCCGTCGGTGTCGGTGTCCGACTCGTAGCGGGCCGCAACGAGCTGCTCGATCTCCTCGTAGGCGACGGGGTTGGCATCGAGCGCGTCGATGAGCGCTTCGAGTTCCCCTCGGTGGCGTGCCGACTCGGTCGCCGCGTGTTCGAGTAGCGTCTCGATTTCTTCGTCGCGCTCGGCGGCGGGGAGCGTCTCGTAGTGTTTGCCAGCCCGCGCCTCGATGACTTCCTCGAGCACCATTCCGATCTGGAGGAGCCGAGCGAGTTGGTGGTCGTTGGCGACCGGATAGGAGAGACTCACCGTCGTCCCCTCCGCCGGCTGCTCGCCCACGACGACGATACCTCGTACATATTGTCAGGTGAGGGAGGAGCCATAATAAGCCCTTGCACCTGTACAGCGACCCCGCGAGAATCGATAGCACCGGTCGCTGGGAGGGGAGAAGATACTGAAACGCTGCGGGCTCACTCGCGGGTCACGAGCCGTCGTGGGAGCGAACTCCCACGAGCCGTCGAACGCCGCTAATCGCGGGCTTCGAGACGTTCGCGGACGAGCGCCTGGAAGTCCTCGCGCAGCTCGTCGACCTCGATTTCCTCGAGGACGGGGACATAGAACCCCTTGACGAGCATGTTCTTGGCCGTGCGTTCCGGCACAGCACGCGAGGCCATGTAGAACATATCCTCGTCGTCCACCTGTCCCACCGTCGCGGAGTGGGAGGCTTCGGTGTCGTGGTTGTTGATGATGAGCTTCGGAGACGCGTCGGCCTCGCTCTCGTCCGAGAGCATGAGCGTGTTCTCCCGCTGGTACGAGGAGGTGTTCCACGCGTCTCGACCCACGTCCTGGACCCCCTCGTAGACGGAGCGTGCCAGATCGTCGATGACGCCTCGCGTCACGAGGTCGGCCGTCGTGTTCTCGTTGCGGTGCCAGACCCGGGCGTCGATGTCGAAGTGCTGGTCCTCGTGGCCGTAGAAGGCTCCGACGATTTTCGTCTCGGAGCTGTCGCCCTCGAGGTGCGTCTCGACGCTCGACTTCGAGAGCCGAGAGCCGGCGTTACAGTCGATGAAGTCCACCTGACCGTAGGTGTCTGCGACGCCCTCTTTCAGCTGGTAGTTGTACGTCGTCTGGTCGAGGTTCTGAAGCGAGCCGTACTGGACGTACGCGTTCTCGCCCGCCGACACCTCGACGAGCCCGCTGTAGTAGCGGTCGCCCTCCACATTCTCGCCGGTCTCTTGTCGTTCGAGCAGCGTCACCGACGACGACTCCTCGGCGACGACGAGCGTGTAGTTGAACAGCGAGCGGCTGTTCATCGTCGTGCGGACCTTCACGTCCTCCGCGTCGACCTTCTCGGGAACGTAGACGACGGTCCCAGTCGAGAACAGCGCTGTCGACAGCGCCGTCAGGTAGTTCGTCTGCGGGTCGACGACGGAGCCGAAGTGTTCCTTGAGGAGATCCTCGTGCTCGTCGACGGCCTCGGCGAACGACAGCACCTCGGCGTTGTCGGGACCGACCTGGTCCTTCTCCTCGGCCGCGTTGAGCGGATCGACGAGCGAGTCGTAATCGAGGTCGGCGAGATCGGTCCACAGCCGACCCGGCGTCTGGATGACATCCGGGAAATCCAGCGTTTCGAGCGCGTCGAGCGCGTCGAGTCGCGTCTCCAGTAGCCACTCCGGCTCGCCGAGCTCCTCGGAGAGCTGGCGGACGGTCGTCTCGTCGATAGACGCGTGTACCTGCGTGCTCATCCGAGCGAGCCCTCCATCTCGAGTTCGATGAGTCGGTTCAGCTCGACGGCGTACTCGATGGGCAGTTCCTCCGTGATCGGCTCGATGAAGCCGGCGACGATCATCTGCTTTGCGTCGTCGTCGTCCAGACCACGCGACTGCAGGTAGAACACGTCCTCGTCGCCGATCTTCCCGACCGTCGCCTCGTGGGCCACGTCGACCTTCGACTCCTGAATCTCCATGTACGGCATCGTGTCCGACGTACTCTCGTTGTCGAACATCAGGGCGTCACACTCGACGGACGTGGAGGAGTTCTCGGCGCCGTCTGCGATGTGGACGAGCCCGCGGTAGTTCGTTCGACCGCCGTCCTTCGAGATGGATTTGGACTCGATGGTCGACTTCGTGTCAGGCGCGTTGTGGTACACCTTCGCGCCGGTGTCGATGTTCTGGCCCTCGCCAGCGAAGGCGATGGTGATGTGGTTGTCCGTCGCGCCCGGTCCCTTCAGCACGGAAGAGGGGTACAACATCGTCGCCTTCGACCCCATGGAGCCGGACACCCACTCCATCGTGCCGTCCTTCTCGACGATGGCGCGCTTGGTGTTGAGGTTGTACGTGTTCTTCGACCAGTTTTGGACCGTGGAGTACTGGACGTGTGCGCCCTCGCCGACGAACACCTCGACGCCGCCGGAGTGGAGGTTGAAGTGACTGTATTTGGGAGCCGAACAGCCCTCGATATAGTGCACTTCGGAGTTCTCCTCGGCGATGATGAGCGTGTGCTCGAACTGACCCATCCCCTCGGAGTTCATGCGGAAGTACGCCTGAATCGGCATCTGAACCGTCACGTCTTCCGGGACGTAGACGAACGAGCCGCCCGACCAGATCGCGCCGTGGAGCGCGGCGAACTTGTTGTCGCTGGCGGGGACGTTCTTCGTCATGAAGTACTCCTTGACGAGCTCTTCGTGCTCCTGGACGGCCTTGTCCATGTCACAGAAGATGACGCCCTTCTCCTCCCACTGCTCTTGCATGTTCTGGTACACAATCTCGGACTCGTACTGTGCACCGACACCGGAGAGGGCGTTACGCTCTGCTTCCGGGATGCCGAGCTTGTCGAAGGTGTCTCGAATCTCCTCCGGGAGGTCGTCCCATTCTTCCGCGCCGCCGCGCGTCTCGATGTCGGGGCGGATGTACGGGACGATGTCGGCGATGTCGACCTCGGACAGGTCCGGCTGACCGGGCCAGTCGGTCGGCATCGGCATCTGCTGGAACTGCTTGAGGGCGCGGAGCCGACGCTCCAGCATCCACTCGGGTTCGTCTTTGTCGTCCGAGATGACGCGAATCGTCTCCTCGGTCAGCCCCTTCTCCGTCTTGAAGGCGGACGATTCCTCCTTCTTGAACTCGAAGCGGGCTTCGGTCTCGGTCTCTTTGAGGTGGTCTTGATCTGAACTCATTGTTTGATGTTAGTGGTGGATACGTATGTGCGTTAGGCCGTCTCGTACACTTCCTCGCGGACCCAGTCGTATCCCTTCTCTTCTAGCTCCTTTGCGAGCTCCGCGTCGCCTTCCTTCACGACCTTCCCGTCGAGCATGATGTGGACGTAATCCGGCTCGATGTAATCGAGGATGCGCTGGTAGTGGGTGATCTGGAGGACGCCCGTGCCGACCTCGTCGCGCAGGGCGTTGATGCCGTTCGCCACGTCCTGCAGCCGGTCGATGTCCAGCCCGGAGTCGATCTCGTCAAGCACCGCGATAGACGGTTCGAGGATGGCCGCCTGCAGCACCTCGTTTTGTTTCTTCTCGCCGCCGGAGAAGCCGGCGTTGAGATATCGCTGTGCGAACTTCTCGTCCATATCGAGCAGCTCCATCTTCTCCTGAAGGAGCTGCTGGAACTCGGCGACGCCGACCTCGCCCTCGTCCACGTCGCCCTCCATCGGTGACGTGTCGTAGCCCGCCTCCTCTTCTTGTTCTTCGCCGTCGTCGTCCTCCTCGAACAGCTCCTCGCGCTCTTCGATCTTCGCGTTGAGGGCCGTTCGCAGGAAGTTCACCATCGTCACGCCCTCGATTTCGGCGGGATACTGGAAGGCGAGGAAGATACCGAGCGCGGCGCGCTCGTTCGGCTCGAGCTCGAGCAGGTCCCATGTCAGGTCCTCCTCGTCGATTTCGATGTCGTCGTCCTCGAACTCCGCCTCGTCGAGGTGGAGCAGCACTTCACCCTCGGTGACGCGATACGCCGGGTGGCCGGCGACGATTTTGGCCGTCGTGGACTTTCCCGAGCCGTTCGGCCCCATGAGCGCATGGATCTCGCCGGAGGACACTTCTAGGTCGACGCCGCGAAGGATGGTCTCGCCACCCTCCTCGGCCACCTCTGCGTGGAGGTTGTTGAGTTCGAGTGTTGCCATTGGTAGAACAATAGCAAAGAGGGGAGAGACGCGGTTAATGCTTACGGGTGCGACCGACGATATTTCGGCTTCAAAAACTTTGTTTCGGGTTTCAAAAAACTGCTCACATGAAACTGCTGAGTCCAGTTTGTTCTTGGCCATCTCTGACCTCCTCCCACGAGACGTCGAGCGACTCCAAAATCCGCTCGATAGGCCCGCGAAGCGTCTTCTCTAGCATCTTGTCCCAGTCGACTTCGAACGTGTCGGGGATTTCGTCGGCGTACTCGAAGCAGATTACGTCGGGGTCGCGCTTGAACTCTCCGTACAGCGGGTCCCGCTGTGGATCGAGCCCGAGTTCGTCCTCGGCGTACGCCCAGAAGTCCGGGTGCACCTTCTTGAGATACAGTCGCTTCGGCTTCGAGCCGCGCTGGAAGTTGGTTCCCAACAGGAGGTTCGCGTACTTCGCACCGCGCACGTGGGCGGTGTCCGTGTCGTAGGCGTCGAGTTTCTTCCCGATACCGCCCGGGATGCCGATGTCGTCCAACGGCCGTTCGCCCTTCTGGAACTCCTCGATGGTGTCGTGGACGTACTCCTCGACGCCCTCCACGTCGCCCTCGGTGACGATCATGTCGAGCACGTTCTTCTGGACCTCCTTCGTCACCGGCGCGATGTCGGACCGCTTGTACTCGAAGCCGGTGATGTCGATGTCGTCGACGTTCTTCCCCTCCTTCCAGATGATGTGGCCGGCGTAGCGTTTCTTCTTGCCAGCCTGGAAGAACCGCCGGTACAGCTTCTCGAACTCGATTTGGAACCGGTGAAACTCCGCGTTGAGCTGTTCGAGGGCGAACTCATCGTACGATTCGTTGATAGCCGTTTCAAGCTCGAATCCCTTCTGTACCGTCGCAGCAACGGTCTCCAACTCCTGTTCGTCCATTTCGGGATGTTTTGCCCGCATTTCGTCTGTG